>Ga0129317_1000065_pt1 | contig 130389 bp, 118 predicted proteins | sample Cm1ome_FD_94430 | JGI IMG/M metagenome (GOLD analysis project Ga0129317, IMG submission 94430) | Eastern black-and-white colobus group fecal microbial communities from Wisconsin, USA - Cm1105 metagenome | ecosystem: Host-associated > Mammals > Digestive system > Large intestine > Fecal...
CAGTTGCCAGACCGCATAACAGTTGTAGCAAATTCGGAGGAGTTCTTTTTTGAAAGGCTTTTTTCTGGGCAAAGCTATAAGCTTTTTTGAACCTCCCGCCTAGCGGGAGGTTTTCGGTGACAATAAGACAATGGGCGCTAACAGCGCCCATTTTTTCATTAACGGAGGCGATTTATGCCTCTTTTTCTATTAAAACATCTGTTGACGTGTTTTAGCAGAAAGCTCCTTCACGTTAATCGCCCAAATACCCATCTTCTCCACAAGCTCCTCCGGGAAGTCCCAACTTAACTCACCATCATCGCCGGCGTAGTGATGCATGATTTGTTCCAACGCATGAATACGCTTTTCACCCTCGAGCTTTTGCATTGCGCCGCTACCGATCACAGAGAAGTAGTTTTGACCGGACTTCGAAACCGGATCATCAATCACCATGGTGGCACCGAGCTCGGCAATCACAAAACTCACTTCGGGATTTTTTGCAATCAAATCGGCTTTATGACCTTCGGCGGCACCATGGAAATAAAGAATTAAGCCATCATCGGAAACTTCAAAGCCATAGCTCAAAGGAACGGCATACGGGTGCGGTTCATCATTAAACGCAACCACGACAGAGCGAGCACGTTGCAAAAATGCTTTGATCAAAACGGGATCGTCCACGGCTCGATCTTGACGACGCATTTCCGTATGAATCGTTGTCGGCATTTGACTCATCATTATTCTCCTTTAATGCCCCAAAACTTGGGCTTTCAATTCTGCCAAGCGATCACGTACCGCAGCAGCCTTTTCAAAGTCCAAATTCTTGGCAAATTCAAACATTTGTTTTTCCAATTTCTTAATTTCGGCAGAAAGGTCTTTTTCACTCATGGAGCCGACCGTTTCCGTCAAGTGAGACACGGAAGTATTATCCGAACGATAAACACCGTCAATGATGTCTTTAACTTCCTTTTTCACGCTCTTTGGCGTAATACCGTGCTCTAAGTTATAAGCCTTTTGTTTGGCACGACGACGCTCCGTTTCATCAATCGCTCGCTTCATGGAGTCCGTCATCTTATCGGCATACAAAATCGCCGTCCCCGCCACATTTCGGGCCGCACGACCAATAGTTTGGATAAGCGATCGTTCGCTGCGCAAAAAACCTTCTTTATCCGCATCCAAAATGGCCACTAACGAGACTTCTGGAATATCCAAACCTTCTCGCAAAAGGTTAATCCCGACCAAAACATCAAAAAGACCGGCTCGCAAATCACGAATGATTTCCACGCGTTCTACCGTATCAATGTCGGAGTGCAAATAACGAACTTTGACTCCATTTTCATTTAAAAAGTCCGTGAGATCTTCAGCCATGCGTTTGGTCAGCGTTGTCACCAACACACGATCGCCCTTAGCAACACGCTCATTAATCTCACTTAAGACATCGTCAACCTGCGTGGTTGCCGGTCGAACAATGACTTCCGGGTCGACCAAACCCGTGGGACGCACCACCTGTTCCACAATTTGGGATGAATGCTCAAGCTCGTAGTTTGCGGGCGTTGCCGAGACAAAAACACCTCGACGCATCTTTCGCTCAAACTCATCAAAACGCAATGGGCGGTTATCCAAAGCAGAGGGCAGACGGAACCCATAAAGCACCAACGTTTCTTTGCGCGAACGGTCACCTCGATACATCCCGCCCAACTGCCCCATCATGACGTGACTTTCGTCAAAAAACATGAGGCAATCTTTAGGCAAGTAGTCGATTAAGCAAGGGGGCGCTTCGCCTGGCGCCAACCCTGTTAAATGGCGAGAATAGTTTTCAATGCCTTTACAAAAACCGACTTGGTCAAGCATTTCCAAATCAAAGAGCGTACGTTGCTCCAAGCGTTGCGCTTCAACCAGTTTATTTTCAGCTAAAAATTCACGCTTTCTGTCTCGCAATTCTGCTTTGATCGTTTCAATGGCTCGAACGATCTCATCGCGAGGTGTCACGTAGTGACTGGCAGGATAAATGACAAAGCGGGGCACTTTTTGAATGATGACGCCCGTTAATGGGTCAAACAAGCAAATACTTTCCAATTCATCATCAAAGAGCTCAAAACGCACGGCCATTTCTGCGTGCTCAGCTGGGAAAACATCAATCGTGTCACCTCGAACTCGGAACGTTCCGCGAGAGAAGTCCATTTCGCTGCGCTTATATTGCATCTTCACGAGTTGAGAGATGAAGTCAGACCGACTCTTGGTATCGCCCGAGCGCATAATCAAGCGCATTTGCGTATAGCTTTCGGGTTTACCGATACCGTAAATGGCAGACACCGTTGCCACAATGATGGTGTCACGGCGCTCAAGAACGCTCTTGGTGGCCGACAGACGCATTTGCTCAATATGCTCATTAATCGCTGAATCTTTTTCAATAAAAAGGTCGCGACTGGGCACATAAGCTTCTGGCTGATAGTAATCGTAATAAGAGACGAAATATTCCACGGCGTTATTCGGGAAAAACTCTCGCATTTCTGCATACAACTGTGCTGCCAATGTTTTATTGGGCGCCATGATAATGGCAGGCACGCCCTGACGAGCGATGACATTGGCCATCGTAAAGGTTTTACCCGACCCCGTTACCCCTAAAAGCGTTTGAAACGTCAAGCCGTCATCGAGCCCCGCATTGAGTTCTTCAATCGCAGTGGGTTGATCGCCCGAGGGTTCATATGGCGCATGCAATTCAAAGGGTGAATTGGGATATTTTTTTATGATTTCGCTCACGGAATCTCACTACTAAAAAATTTTTGCAACTTTTAATCTTAACGCAAGTTTGTCCCAATGAAAAAATCCAAAAAGACTTTTCTTCGCTTTTAATGATCTCTGCTTATCGGTAGAATGGCAGGATTATTAATTAACTTTTTGAATTAAACACTTATGGCACGAAATTGGGATACCCGAAACGACGAACTCGATGATGAAGAAGATGATTTTTACGATCGTCCGAGCAAGTCTCAAATCAAGCGCGAATTGCAAGCCTTGCAAGACCTTGGCAAAGAAATGACCGGTTTGGCCCCTGAAACGCTTAACCGCATTCCGTTGCCTGAAGACGTTCGCGAAGCCATTGACGAGTACAAGAAAATGCGCTCCTTTGGCGCTCAACGTCGTCAATTGCAGTTGATCGGCAAAAAGATGAGTACGCTTGACTACGAAAAGGTTCGTACGTCGATTGATTTGGCCACCGGCGAAAGTAAAGCTGCTGTTGCCGCGCACCACAAAGCCGAACGCATGCGCGACCGTTTAATCGCAGATGACGGCTATTTAACCGATTTTATCGAAGAATTCCCCGACGTTGACGTCCAAAACATTCGTCGACTCATTCGTGGTGCACGTAAAGAAGCTGAGATGAACAAGCCTCCCAAGAGTGCTCGTGAACTCTATCGTTTCATCCACCCGATGGTCAGCCCCAAAGTGGATTCTTTGGAAAAAGTCGAAGAAACTGACGAGGAATAATCGTGAAACCTATCATCGTTACCTTAACGCAAGGCTTGGGCCAATCGCTTTACGACGGCCTCAATGACATTGGCGAGCTTTATTATTGGAATGAGTTATCCGATGCACAAAAAAGTGAGATCGGTCCCAAGACCGAAATTCTCTCTATTGCGCCCATGGTAACGGTAGATGAAGCGGTTCTCGATCATTTCCCCAATCTCAAATACATCGCCAGTTGGGGCGTTGGTTTCGATCGTTCAGATATGGTCGCCATTGCCAAGCGCGGCATTATCTTTACCAATACCCCCAATGCCAACTTTAACGACGTTGCGGATTTGACGATTGGTCTCATGGTGGGATTGGCTCGTCACATTCCGCAAGTTCATCAGAAACTCTTGGAAACGAAGAGTATTCAATGGCCGAGACGCCCTGCTTTTCGTGTAGCCGGCAAGAAAATTGGGATTGCCGGTTTCGGTCACATTGGTAAAGAACTCGCTTGCCGTGCACAAGGTTTTCGCATGCAAGTGGGGTATCTCGATCGACGTCAAGCCAGTGAAGAATTTACCCGCTTTGATTCTGTTGAGGCCTTGGCAGCTTGGGCAGACTTTCTTGTGATGGCCCTTCCTGCCAATGAACAAACGTTCCATATCGTTAATACCAACGTGTTGGAAAAGCTTGGTCCCAACGGATTCTTGATCAATATCGGTCGTGGCGCTTTAGTCGATACAGAAGCTCTGGTACAGGCATTAGAAAATCACACCATTGCAGGTGCTGGACTTGACGTCTACGAGAATGAACCTAACATCGATCCTCGTTTAACGCAATTTGAAAATGTGGTCTTAACCCCGCACATTGGAGGCGCAACCCAAGAGGCTCGCGAAGATGCTGCGCAAGAGAAATTGCGCAACATCCGTGCTTACCTTGCAGGCGACGAATTAGTGGGACGAATCCTTTAACCGCTCGCGGGCTGAATTCAAGCCCGCCATCACTTGATCCTTCAAGAGCATTGAGAAAGCCTCCGTTTGTGAAAGAGAGCTGGGAAGCATGATTTCTTTCACTTTCGGATCAGCGATGGCCATCAGAAAAACCGGCGCCATTGAAGCCACGAAAATCGCTTCAACTCTCTGATCCTCACAATCCTCAATACCTAAATAATTGGCAAAAAAACTTTTTAAATGCGTGATGCGTTCTTTGCCATAAAGCATGATGAGCTTATAAAACTGAGGAGACGGTGCCACCACTTCTCTTACCCAAACACGAATCGGCCAATTATCTTCTTGTAAGACTCGAGTAATTAGCGAACTGAAATAAAAATCCAGCGCCTCTTCAGGCGACTCGTATTGAACCATTTCAATTTCGAGTTCTTGACTGAAAATTGTTTGAGGAATTTTCCCCAACACCGCTTGATAAAGAGCATCCCGCCCCCCAAACCAGTAATTGATACTGGCTGCATTGGTACCCGCATTTTGACAAACGTCTCGCGCCGTTACAGCACTCCAACCTTTGACGGCCACGAGTCTGCCTGCCTCTTCAATTAGGCGTTCTCGCGTCTTTTCACCATCATTTCTTAATTTCGAAGTCGCTTTTCTCACCATTTTCTCCCCGTTATTTACAACCGTTTTTTGAAGAAATAGTAGGCCAAAGGCAAAGTCACCAATGCCATTAAAATGACAGGCCATAACCCTACTATCACTTCCGTAAATCCAATACCGATCAGATACACACGTCGAATCGTCGTCAATGCAAATCGCAAAGGATCAGCATAAGTTAAAAGTTGAAGCCACTCAGGCATATTTTGTACCGGTGCGAAAAGACCGGACAACAATACCATGGGCACCATAAAGACAAACACTAAAAGCAACCCCTGTTGCATGGTTTCGCTATAGGCAGAAATCGCCAATCCAAGTCCCACAATCGCAGTCATAAAGATTAATAGTGCAAAGTACAAAACCCAAACACTGCCCGCCATGGGAATATCAAACCACCAAAGGTCCACCAAAAAAATGAGAGTGCCTTGGAAAAGCCCAATTACCATCGGAATGTAGGCTTTAGCAAGCAACAAATCAATGGTTCGATAAGGCGAGACCAACAATTGTTCAAAGGTACCCTGCTCGCGTTCTCTGGCCACGCTCAGGGCCGAAAGGATGAGAACCTGCAACATTGAGAGCATGGCAATGAGCCCCGGCATGATGAACCATTGCGTGATGCTGTTGGGGTTATATAAAAGTCTCGGCGTCAAAAATGACTCTAATCCCAATACTCGTGCATTAAAGGCCTCTGCGATAACACCTAAATAGCCTGCAGCCAATTGAGCCGTTGTCGAATTTCGCCCATCAATAATGACTTGAATGGTTGCCGACTTTTTCTCATAGACGGTATCGGCGAAATTTTCCGGAATCACAACAACCAAAAGTGCGTTGGCTTCATCAACAGCATGTCGAACTTGGGCAAGACTGTGATATGTTCCAACACGCTCAAAAATTCGATTATTGTCAATCGCCTGAACGAACTGCGTCGAAACCGCACTCTTAGAAAGATCGCAAAGAGCATAAGGAACTCGGTCCAAATTGAAACTAGCAATGTACCCAAACAAAATAATGTACAACACCAAAGGACCGATCAGAATCATTCGGCTCGTTTTTTCTTTAACGGTCGCTAAAAGTTCCTTATGGGCCAAGGCTCGGAAGCGTTGAAGTCGTTCAGTCATTTTCTCACCCGCTTCTGATTAAGTTGGACCGATACGGTCAATGTTAAAACGGCAAAGAAAGTCAAAATGATTAAGTCTTTGATCATCAAAGAGGTCATGCCACCCGTTAAGAAACCGACTTTGAGTAATTCCAAGTAGTACACTGGAGGGAATAAGTGTGCGAGGGTATCGGCCCATGCCGGTGCACTGCGCAAGTCAAAAATGAAACCCGATAAAAGTAACGCTGGAACAAAACTTGCCAACAACGTGATTTGTGAGGATAAAAATTGAGAACGCGTAATGGCAGAAATCATCAACCCTAAGCCCAAACAGAAGAAAAGGTAAATGATGGAGGAGAGCGTAATTAACGCCAAACTGCCTCTTACGGGGATTTCATAGATAAAAATGGCCGAGAGCAGACATAGTAGCCACCCCACCATTGCCAATAGAAAATAGGGAATGGTCTTTGAGGCAATCAAGGCAAAAGCGCTCACAGGCGTTGCGAGCAGCGCTTCCATTGTTCCTCGCTCCCATTCTCGGGCAATCACAAGTCCCGTTAACATCGTCCCCGTCATCGTCAAAATAATAACCATCAAACCAGGCACCAAATACCAACGACTTTCCGCCCCTTCATTAAACCAAATCCGAGGAACAATCTGAACCCCAGGCGTTGTTACCCCTTGAGCTGCACTAGCACTTGCCATCGTTTGCATCACCACATTCGTTACCATCGTGGCGCGAGGAGCGTCCAACCCATCAATAATCAGTTGTACCTTTTGGTTGGGATCAAAGATGACCACCGCTTCAATATCAAAGCTCTTTAACGCATCAAATGCTCTCGTTCTTGATGGAAAAACCGATACATGATCAAAAGTGGAATTCGCTCTAAACGCTTGTGTATAAAGCGTAGTTGCTTGTGAAGATTGTTCTTTCACAATGCCTAATCGAATATTTTGTACGTCAAAACTTAACCCGAAACCAAATAAGAAAATCAAAATCACGGGCAAAACAACCCCCAACAAAATAGCACTTTTGTCTCGGATAATTTGTCGCGTCTCTTTAATGCAAAGCGCTCGAACGTGGGTTAAAAATTCGCTCATTTTTCTCCCTCCGCTCTAAATTGCCTCACAACACGAATAAACGCTTCATCCATGGTGGGAGAGTTTTGTCGAATTTCTTCAGGCGTACCTAAAATCAATGCTTCACCTCGATCCTGGATGAGCATACGGTCACAGTACTGCGCTTCCTCCATAAAGTGGGTTGTCACAATGATCGTGGTGCCTGCTGCTGACAATGCCGTCATCCAACGCCAAAATTGACGTCGCGTTGGTACATCGGCGCCGCTCGTGGGTTCGTCTAAAAATAAAATCTTTGGCTTATGCAATAGAGCAACCGCCATGGCTAAACGCTGTTTAACACCTCCTGGCAACGTTTTCGATTGATGATTTTGATACTCACCTAATTGGAATTCTTCAATCAATAACTCAATACGACGCTTGGCTACTTCGCCAAATAAACCATAAGCCCGCGCAAAAAAGTTCATATTTTCACGGACACTTAAATCGCCATAAAGCGCAAATTTCTGAGACATGTAACCTAAATTGGATTTAACATGCTCGAGTGCTTCTTTGACATCAAGACCATCAATACTAAGTTCCCCATCAGAAACCGTTAAAAGGCCGCAAAGCATCTTAAAAGTTGTTGTTTTGCCTGCACCATTGGGACCTAAAAGGCCAAAAATCTCACCTCGATAAACATCAAAAGATGTCTTCTTAACGGCTTCAAAACTTCCAAAACGGCGCACGAGATCACGAGCTGTAATAAGCGCTTCTTCATGACCAATTCCACCCGTTTTCGCTTGCTCTTTGATGATGGTATAGGCTTGTCGAGGCTCATTTTTGTAACGCTCCACCAGATAGCCATCCTCCAAACGAGGTTCAACTGCCAAACAGGTGCGATTCCCAATTTGGTACTTCAAATCGTCCAACTTGCCATTCGGTTTTAAAAGTACTCGAACGTACCCCGCCTGCGGAACGGCATCCAATACCCATTCATCGTTGTCGAGTAACAACGCTTGTAAATCTCGACTGCGTTCATCTTTCTCCGGTTCAACAAAAAACGTTAAACCTTGGGCTTTTTGAGCAATATTTTGTGGTGTATCCATCAACACCAAGTGCCCATTTTCTAGCACAATCACTTCGTCACAAAGAGAAGCTTCGTCCATGTAAGTCGTCGCCACAACAATGGTCATGGATTCTTGCCGGACATTTCTTTCTAAAATGCGCCACAACTCTTGACGTGACAACGGATCAACGCCCACACTCGGCTCATCTAATAGAAGAAGTTTGGGGTGATTCAAAAGCGCACAGGCAAGCCCCAACTTTTGCTTCATACCACCCGAAAGACGACCAGCCAAGCGTTCGGTAAACGCCGTCAAGTCCGTCATCTCCAAGAGTTCCTTGAAACGCTTCTCTCGGTCTGATACATCAAGATTGAACAAATCCGCATAAAGCGAAAGATTTTCTATCACGCTCAAATCTTGATAAAGACCAAACTTTTGAGGCATATAGCCACACAAGCTTTGTAACTCTGAAAGATTCTCATAAAGGTTTTCGCCAAAAACCCTAACGGTGCCTTCCTGAGGCTTTAAAAGTCCTGCCAACGTGCGCATCAGCGTTGTCTTTCCGGCTCCGTCTGCGCCCACTAAAGCGACAAGTTGCCCTTCCTTAATATTTAAGGACAACGCTGAAAGCAAGGGTTCAACAACACCTTTTTCCGTGCGCGTAACAGATTGAACTTCTAAAGCGTAGCGGGTCATGTCTGATCCTTACTGCAACTGTGCCGTCACAGGCATCCCCAGTCGCAACATACCGTTGGGATCATCAACCGTCAGTCGCACCTCATAGACTAAATGCGTGCGAATGGCTTCCGTTTGAACGGTCTTAGGCGTAAATTCAGCAACCGTTGAAATGAATCCCACCGTCGCATCAAAGACTTGATCTGGATAACTGTCCACGGAGAGTTTCACGGATTGGCCCATTGCGATTTTCCCCAAATTTACTTCATCAATGTAAACGCGAGCCCAAAGAGGATTCATCAAAGCCAATTCAACAATAGGTGCATTGGCGCTAACCATGTCGCCAGGCTCCTTCATACGGGAACGAATCACGCCTTCACCGGGAGAGCGAAGCGTGCAGTTTTCAAGTGCTCGTTTGGCATCGGCTAGCACTGTCCGAGCCTGTTGTACACGTGCTTTAGCAACATCAATTTCTTCTTGACGAGTACCGGCCAAAACCAAATCCAATGTCTTTTGCGCTTCATGCAAAAGTGACTGATCGACCTTCATTTGAGAACACGCCTGATCTCGACGCATAACACTTGTAGCAGCCCCCATCTTCTTTTCTCGTTGACAGGTACGAGTAGAGAGCGCCAATTGAGACTGCATGGCACTGACCTTGGCACGAGCAACTTCAACTTCTTGAGGGCGAGGTCCGGCACTCAATAGCGTTAACTGTGCTTGAGCCGTATCCAAAGCCGATTGAGCGTTGTTATAGGCGATTAGGTAACGACTGTCATCTAAACGAGCAATAATGTCTTTGGGAGCCACTTTGCTGCCTTCTTCAACCATCATTTCTTTTAAACGACCCGATTCTTCAAAAGCCAGATTAACGGTACGCATATCAATCGCACCATAGAGCTTTAAACCGTCATCCGTATTGAGGTATTTGTAACCACCCCAACCTGCGACAGCCAGTACGGCAACGGTAACCAGTCCAATTAAGCGCTTTTTCTTTGTGTTCATAGCAGTCTCAATTAAATTCAAATTTCAATTTAAATTCTATGCTCTTTTAACTTCTTTGTATAGAAAAAACCTCTCGACTGAGACGATCTCAGTGAGAGGTTTTGCTTAGCTTTTAAAAGCGAGACTGATTAGCCAACCAAGCGCTTGGCGACATCAACCGTAATGTTGACGCCGTTGATCAAATACTTGGTATCAAAGTGCATATCGGCATTGTGCAAGCCCGGCGTTGCGCCAACGCCAACACCAAAGTAAGCAGCCTTGATAGAAGGCTTGGCCATCTTGAAGAAGTGGAAGTCTTCACCGCCACCACCGCAGTCCTTAGCCACAGCATCGGCACCGCAAACATTGACGATAGCTTCACGAACCATTTCCTTGAAGTCTTCGTCGTATTCAGCAGCCGGGCAATTACCACCTTCAATGATTTCGGCCTTAGCACCGAAAGCTTCTGCGGTATTCTTCACGATACGAGCAAAACGTTCGTTGAAGTCAGCCATCAAGGGGTTCGTACCGGCACGGCAGTCAAACGTCAAACGGGCCTTACCCGGAATAGAGTTAGAAGCACCAGCATCAGCGTGCATTTGCGTGCACTTGGCAGACCAAACATCGGCAGGGTTAAACCATTGAGCTTGGACGTTTTGAATGATGGCGCATGCTACATCAATCGTGTTAACACCCAAGTGCGGACGAGCAGCGTGAGCGCTACGGCCTTCGATTTCAACAAACATCGTGTGAGAAGCAGAGTGCATCACGCCCGGGCAAACCTTACCGGCTTCAACGTCTTGAATCGGACGGATATGGCTACTTAAAGCGTAGTCCACATCTTCCAACACACCTGCATCAATCATGGCCAAAGCACCGCTAATCGCTTCTTCGGCCGGTTGGAACAAGAGCTTTAACGTACCCTTCTTGACTTGATCCTTCATACGGCTGGCAACAGCCAAAAGCATAGCGGTGTGAGAGTCATGGCCGCAAGCGTGAATAGCGCAGGGCTTACCATCGATCGTGAAGGGAAGAGCGTCCATATCAGCACGTAACATCACAACAGGGCCCGGTTCAGAGCCGCGGATGATACCCATCACGCCGGTCGTACCGCCCAATTGCGTTTGCGTTTCGATCCCGAGATCTTGCAACGTCTTGGCGACATAAGCAGCGGTTTTCACTTCTTGCATGGCCAATTCGGGGATTTGGTGCAAATCTTCCCAAAGTGCAACCGGATCTAAGTACTGAGTCATTGTTGTCTCCTAAGAAAAAATGATGATGATTCATCTAACTAAGAAACAATATCACAAGGCTCTTTGTTTCGGTAGAGAACCTATAAGGGGAAATTGCTTAGAGCGAAAAAAAAACATCCCGAAATTCGAAAATCTCGGGATGCTTTGAGAAAACCTAAATTAAGGATTAGGCAACAGGCGTTTCAGTCGGAGCTTCTTCAGACTTAGCTTCTTCGAGCAAAGCCTTCATGGACAAACGCACACGACCCTTTTCGTCAGCTTCGATAACCTTAACGCGAACCGTTTGGCCTTCCTTCAAGTAGTCGGAAACGGCGTTCACACGTTCGTTAGCGATTTGGCTGATGTGCAACAAACCGTCCTTACCCGGCAACAATTGAACGATGGCACCGAAGTCCAACAAACGGGTAACCGTACCTTCGTAGATTTGGCCCTTTTCGATTTCAGCAACGATGTCGCTGATACGCTTTTGAGCAGCGAGACCGGCTTGCGGATCCACGGAGGCAATCGTCACGGAGCCATCATCTTCAATATTGATCGTAGCACCCGTTTCTTCCGTGATACCACGGATCACGGCACCGCCCTTACCGATAACGTCACGGATCTTTTCCGGATTGATCTTCATCGTGATCATGCGCGGAGCAAAGCGAGACAATTCCTTAGCACCACCGGCGGCTTGCGTACGCATTTCGTTCAAAATGTGTTGACGACCGTCATGGGCTTGAGCCAAGGCCACTTGCATGATTTCCTTGTTGATACCTTCAATCTTGATATCCATTTGCAAGGCCGTCACGCCGTTTTCCGTACCGGCAACCTTAAAGTCCATGTCGCCCAAGTGGTCTTCGTCACCCAAGATGTCCGTCAAGACAGCAAACTTGTTGCCTTCCTTGATCAAACCCATGGCCACACCGGCAACGTAATCCTTAACAGGAACGCCAGCGTCCATCAAAGACAAGCAACCACCGCAGACGCTAGCCATAGAGGAAGAGCCGTTGGATTCACAAATTTCGCTCACAACGCGGATACTGTATTGGAAGTCTTCTTCAGAGGGCAACACAGCCAACAAAGCACGCTTGGCCAAACGACCGTGACCGATTTCACGACGCTTGGGGCTACCGACACGACCCGTTTCACCCGTAGCAAACGGAGGCATGTTGTAGTGCAACATAAAGCGTTCACGCGTTTCACCCAAGAGACCATCGATCACTTGTTCGTCTTGCTTGGTACCCAAGGTCGTCACAACGAGAGCTTGCGTTTCACCACGCGTAAAGAGTGCAGAACCGTGCGTGCGCGGCAACACACCTTGACGGATTTCGATCGGACGAACCGTCTTCGTGTCGCGACCGTCGATACGCGGTTCGCCATTCAAAATGTTGGAGCGAACGAGCGTGGCTTCCATTTCAAAGAGGATACCGGCCACTTCGTTAGCATCCGGAGCTTCCGTACCGGCAACTTCTGCGTCCTTGGCCAAAGCTTCGTCAACCATGGCGTAGATTTCACGCAACTTTTCCGTACGAGCTTGCTTGCTACGAATACCGTAAGCAACCTTCAATTCGGCTTGAGCCAACTCGGCGATACGAGCGATCAAAGCTTCGTTCTTCGGAGCGGGTTCCCAATCCCAAGCGGGCTTACCGGCTTCTTCAACCAATTCGTTGATAGCGTTGATAGCCACTTGTTGTTGTTCATGACCAAACATCACAGCGTTGAGCATGACATCTTCGGGCAAGCAATCGGCTTCAGATTCAACCATCAACACGGCACGTTCCGTACCGGAGACAACCAAGTCCAAACGGCTCTTGGGCATTTCGGAGAGCTTCGGGTTAGCGACGAATTCACCATCAATGTAACCAACGCGGCAAGCGCCGATCGGGCCATTGAACGGAATGCCGGAAATTGCCAAAGCGGCAGAAGCACCAATCATAGAGGGGATATCCGGATCCACTTCAGGATCAACGGACATCACGTGAACGATCACTTGGACTTCATTGAAGAAACCTTCCGGGAAGAGCGGACGGATCGGACGGTCGATCAAACGAGACGTCAACGTTTCCTTTTCAGAAGGACGACCTTCGCGCTTGAAGAAACCACCCGGGATCTTACCGGCAGAGTACGTCTTTTCGATGTAGTCAACCGTCAACGGGAAGAAGTCTTGACCGGGCTTGGCTTCCTTCTTGGCAACAACCGTAGCCAAAACAACCGTTTCGCCCATTTGGCACATCACGGCACCGGTGGCTTGACGAGCAATTTCACCCGTCGTCAACGTCACTTCGTGTGCGCCAAAGCGGAAGGACTTACTAACTTTATTAAACATCGTCATGATGAGTCTTTTCCTTATAAAGAGTTAGATTCTAAGAGACGGTGTTTCCGATACGCTGCGGTGGGAAGGCTCTTTTCTAAAAGCGTTCTCATCGCAACGCACAAACCGAAAACCAACAAAAATCCGTCTCTGGGTTAATTTCTAAAAAAAGACGACCTGCTAGAGGTCGCCTTTTCGCTGTTTTGATTACTTACGCAAGTTCAAAGCAGAGATCAACTTACGGTAAGCGTCAACGTCCGTACGCTTCAAGTAGTCGAGCAACTTACGACGACGAGAAACCATCTTCAACAAACCGCGACGGGAGTGGTGATCCTTGGCGTGTTCCTTGAAGTGCGGCGTCAATTCATTGATACGAGCCGTCAACAAAGCGACTTGCACTTCGGGAGAACCCGTGTCACCGGCCTTACGTTGATATTGAGCGACGATTTCGGACTTTTTGATATCTTGAACAGACATGTTATTTAACCTTTAAAAAATAAAACAAGCGGACATGGAAGTTAGGCCATGCCGTGAAGAATCGCCATTGTACCCTAATTAGGAAAGAATTTCGAGTCTTTCTTATTGAAAAGGAAAGATTTTTTCTTTTTCTTTCAAATCAAGGGACTATGACTCATTAGCATTTCATTAAATGCTCACGATAATGTTGCAATTCATCAATACTTTCCAAAATGTCGGAAAGCGCTTCGTGCTTCGTACGCTTTTTGAAGCTTTGATGAACTTCCGGAGCCCAACGACGAGCTAATTCTTTAAACGTTGAGACGTCCAGATTACGATAGTGGAAATAATTTTCCAAACGCGGCATCCAACGCGCCATAAAGCGACGATCTTGTCCGATTGAGTTGCCACACATCGGGCTCTTGCCTGGCGGGACAAATCGAGCAAACTCTTCTAAGAGCATGTCGCTTGCAGCCTCTTCATCAATCGTGGATTCCAAGACTCGCTTTGTTAAACCGGATCGACCGTGCGTATCCGTATTCCAAGCATCCATTGCATTCATCGTACGTTCACTTTGGTGAATAGCAATCACCTGGCATTCATGCAAGATATTGAGTTGAGCGTCCGTAATGACAGCGGCTACTTCAATGACACGATTGACTTCGGGTTGCAACCCGGTCATTTCCATATCGACCCAAATAAGATTGTCATCACTATAACGAGGGTCTTTTTGAATTTCTTGTCCCATTTTGAGCAATAAATCCTTTACACTTCGGTGTTTAGAGATACCTAATATTGCCACAATTCAATGCCTTTTACTTTTGAACAAATTTTCTTGGCTGCACTTCTTTTTTACTTCCTAGTGCATGTCTTTACCTGCACGGCTGAAATCGTGCACTTAAAACGCACCATTTCCGAAGTGCCGGCGGTTTTGCGTGAGAAGATTTCTTTAGCCCAACACACAAAGGCGGCTCGATACGATATTGCTCGCACCAAACTTAACTTATTAGAAGTGACGGTGACGACTTGCGTGATTTTGGCGTTAACTTTATTTCAAGGTATTGACGATATCTCTGAATTTTTAATTGATCAGGTCGGTGACCAATTTGCTTTCCATTGGATGCTCCCGGCCCTCATTGGCTTTATCTTTTTAATCGTTGATCTTCCCTTTAGCTGGTATAAGGAATTCCGCTTGCGCGAAGCCTATGGCTATATGCGTGAACAGCCTAGTCGATGGTTCGGTCGCTTCGCTTTAATGTCAATTTTGGGTTGGTTGGCAGCATTACCGATTTTGTGGATTGTTTTGTGGCTTTGGCGTCAAAGTGGTTCTTTGTGGTGGATTGCCGGCTGGGTTGTGTTTTCTGCTTATCTTATTTTCCCGCTACAGCTGGCATGCCGTTTGCGCTATTCCTTGCGCCCCTCAATGGCAGAAAAATGCAACAACGAACCACTTATTGACCGCTTGAAAAAATTGGGCACACGCGCCGGTATTCAAATTGACGATATTCGAGTGGCTAACCCTGAACACAACGACCAATTACCTCCTGCTTTTGCATTCGGCCATCGAAAAAAAGTTCGTCTTTTCATTCGCCACGATGTTTATAACAAGCTCTCAGAAGACAATTTGATGGCCATCAGTGCCCACGCATTAGCACGCAACTTAAGCCACATGTATTTCCAAGCATGGGCCGTTTGCGCCTTGGTGAGCTTACTTGTCTTCATGTTCTTAGGCTGGCTTGCCCCTCAATCTTGGTTCTTAAACGAAATTGGATTTAAGGCGATTGGCCCTGGTCCCTACTATGGCTCATTACTCGCTTTTGCGATTGTGGCCTTACCGGTCATTCTCTTTCCGTTTAAGTTGCCGATGGAAGCGTTTTTACGTCATTTGATTTTCCGTTCGGACCTTTTCGCATTGCACTATGCAGGATTAAATTCCATTACCAATGCGCTTATTGAGTTAACGCCCTCGCCCATCCGTCACTCTTGTGTGACGCTTGAGTTTTTTGATTTGCTCTTTTCACACGAGCCGAGCTTGATGGCGCGTATCAATCGTGTTCAAAAAGACTACATGAAGATTAAAAACGAGTTGCTCGAACAGCAAAAGTTTGAGGCCGACTTGGCAAGAAACCGCAATATCGTTAACGTTAGTCTTGCATTGGATCAACACAACAAACATAAGTCTTTAGTTGATTATGATCGTCAAGAAAATCTTCAACGTGAACTCGCTCACAAAAAAGAAGCTGAATTAATTGCAAAAGCCGAAGCACAACGCAACAACGTCACGCAACCATTGGGTAGCTACATTGACCCTGCACAAGAAATCAATGAAAAAGCATTTAGCCAAGACAATACCCAACACCGCACCTACAAGATGAGTATTTGGCAAGGCTTTGTTGACATCATTCAACGCCTCGACAAAATGCAAAAAGATTATCGAGCCCAACGTAAAGCCAAAGCTCTTGCGCAACAAAGTGACGTTAGTGAGGTTTCTGCTCCTGTAGCCGAAATCAAAGAAAGCGAAGTCGTCAAAACCGACGATATCGTCCATTCTGATAGTCATATCTCCGGTAGCCATACGGTGGATACTGTCGTAGATGAACCCATTGTTACCAAGTCTGAAGACAAGGTTGAAGAAGTTCTCAAAGCTGACAATATTGAAAAAATCAGTCCCTCGATTGACTCAACAGCTAAAACTGTCAAAGAGGTCGAGGTTGCCGAAAAATTCGAACACGATTTAAACGAAAAAACGATTGTCAACGAGGATACTCAAGTCGATATTCCCGTTGAATCGGAAAGCAATGTAGTGTCTGAAGAGATTAAACCTGAAAAAGAGTCAGTTTCTGAAAAGGCTGATTCCCTGGCAATTGAATCTGAAAGTCAAAAAACGAATGACGCTGAAGTAACGGATACTCCATTGACAGAAACGTCGGAAGCGATTGAACAAACGGTTGAAACTCAACCCTCGCAAGAACCCGTTGTTTCTGAAAAAGTAGAAACAAAGGTTTTGGAGATTGACGAAGAAAAGTCTGAAGTTCAAACCGTTTCAACAGAAAAAGTATCGGAAACAAAGGCCGCATTCAAACGTCCCAGTTCCAGCCGACGTAAGGTCGCGTTGAAACAATTGCGTCAACGTCACAGTGCATTTGAAGAGACAAAACATGAGACCGTCGAAGAAACAAAGTAAAAATTCTGAGACCTTTACCGCTCAAGTGACCTCTTCCCACGGACGTCATCATTTCGTTCGTAATGCCGAAGGAGATATTTTTGAAGCTCACCGTCGAGGTAAAAAAGCAGATGTGGTTGTGGGTGACTGGGTAGAGTGCTCGCAAGCCTTTGATAATACGGTAGCCATTGAATCGGTCAAAGACCGTGAGTCTTTGCTTTTTCGTCAAGACGAGTGGCGTACGAAAACACTGGCAGCCAACATCAACCAATTAGTGATTGTTTATGCCAGTGCTCCCCGCTTTAATCCTTGGTTTGTTTGGAAAGCTCTTTTAGCAGCTCACACAGCGCAGGTTCATCCCATCATTATTCGCAATAAAACCGACTTAACAGAAGGTGCTGACGAAGCAAAGCACTTCTTAGATGACCTCACGGCCATGGGTTATGAGACCTACAGTCTCTCAGCACTTAATGAAGGCAGTGAGACCATTGCGCTTCTTGATCGAATTTTTAACGAGAAAAAATCCTTATTGGTCGGTCAGTCCGGCATGGGCAAATCCACGATTTTGAACCTATTGGTCGAAGAGGCAAACGCTCGTACTCAAGAGTATTCCCAAGCGCTCAACTTAGGTCGTCAAACAACGACGACAACGACACTGTACGATCTTGATCGTGCTAGTGGTTTTGTCATCGACTCACCGGGATTTCAAGAATTTGGCTTGGCACATTTGGAACTTAATGACATTTTGCGAGCCATGCCTGACATCTTGCCCCATGTTGAAGGGTGTCGCTTTGCCAATTGCCGTCACTTAAAAGAACCCAACTGTTCTGTGAAGGCAGCTGTTGAAGCGGGACAAATTAGTCAAGATCGTTATGACTTTTATGTCGCTACTGTCACGCAACTTGATAACCTCAAAGCTTGGTGAGCACTTAACTGACAAAAAATTGCCCCGATTTTTAAGTCGGGGCTTTTTTTGTTATTTCGCCAAGTGGTGAATCACCAAATTACGATAAATTTCGAAAAGCGAAATCAGGCGCTTTTCTTCAAAATCAAATGCGCATTGATGGTGACCGGCCTTTAATTCAGAACCCACGACAACGTAACTGCATTTACCGCCCAAGCGTTGAACACGTTGAGCCAAAACCGTTGCATCTTCGCTGCCGTTAAAGTTCATCCAAGCCGTGATCTTTTCAACGTGGCTTACACCTTCGGCAGCCTTTGCGATATTGTCTCGGGCTTCCGGATCGGGATTAAAGTCCAACGTTTCGCCCAAAATCTTGCAATCAAATTCGCAACCGTACATAGCCGCTGCTGCCTTGGCTCGCGTCATGGCTTCGTTAAACATATCCTCATTAATCTTGGCCGTTTCTCCACGGACTTCGCATTGCATTTCAGCCTTGGACGCAATCACGTTGCGCCCTTCACCGGCGCGAAGCGTGCCGACATTCACGCGCGTCATGCCCAAACCGTGACGAGGCAAACTCATCAAGGATAAAGAGGCGGTCGCCGCTGCCATAAGGGCATTGCGACCCACTTCAGGTTGCATCGCGGCGTGAGAGGGAGAGCCTTTGTATTGAAGGTCAAATTTCGTCGAACACAAGAATTTTTCCGGTGCCGTAATAACTTCCCCGGCAGGGATATCACAGCCAAAGTGCCCGCAATACAAAAAGTCTAAGTCATCCAAAATGCCGCTTTCTGCCATCGGGCGACCACCACGACCGCCTTCTTCGGCCGGTTGATAGATAATTTTGACCGTCCCGCATAATTGATCGGCGTTGGCCTTAATCCAAGAGGCTAACCCCATTAAAACAGCTTGAGGGCCATCGTGGGAGCAAGCATGCATGTAGCCCGGATGTTGGGAAGCAAAACCTTCCTTATTCGGAATATGTTCAGGATCACTCGTTTCCGTCACGGGGATGCAGTCCAATTCACAGCGAAAACCGATAACGGGACCAGGACGACCGGTATCGAAAATACCGACAACCCCTGTCACGCCGTTCATACGAGCCAGGAGCTCTTCACTTACACCACGCTCACGAGCAAACTTCAAACCCTCTTCAATTTCCAAGGGCTTAGCACCTCGAATGAAATCTTCATTGATGACTTCTCGGCCGCAAAGAACTTTAAAGCCTTCTTTTTCCAAATACTCAATCGCACGAGCACTGGAGACAAACTCTGCCCAACCGGGTTCCGGCCAAGCGTGTATTTCACGACGTTTTTCAACGAGCCACGATTGATTGATCGGTTCTTGATATGCCATGAGAAGCCACCTTTTTTAAAATTAAAGATAACGAATTAAAGAGATTGCCATCACACTCACCCAACCCACTAAAAGCGGTACGGCTGTGCGCTTGACAATAATTAACGGATTAACCTTAACTACAGCTGCCACAATAATGACAACAGCAGAAACAGGCGAAACCGCACGAATCAAATTAGAGGTACATTGCATCGGCAATGCGACCATAATCGGGTCAATTTGAGCTTGTTGCGTCAACTGAGGAATCAACTCAATAAAACTATAGAAAACCGCATTACCCGAGCCACTAATGAAGGTAATCAAAGCCGTAATACCAGAGAACGCAAACATCAAACCGGTATCGGCATTTTCCAACCCTTGGATAGAGCTTGAAATCATCTTAATCATGCCCATGGCACTAAGACCTGCCACCATAGTAGAAGCGGCAACAATTAAGACCACGACTTGGGAAAAGCCTGTTCCCATGCCCTTAAAGAAGATACCCGCATCACTCATGCCATTTTTCACATCGCCCTTGCGAATCAATTCGCATACAAACGCTAACGCAAAGGAGAACAACGTGATTTCAACCAAGCCCACCTTGACGGACTTAAAAAATGCCCAGAAGAAAATTGTCAAAATCAAAGGCAGAATCGGGAAAAGCGCATAGTAAGTCGGAGCATCCAACGTTTTTTGAGCGAGTTTACTTTCATCAAATTCTGCCTGAACACTGTCACCTTCTTTCTTATCCATGTACTTTTGCCAGAAATAATGCACAACACCCATGATAATCAAGGCAGGAATCGTGATCGGTGCGTGGTGATAAAAGACGTAGTCAACGACGTGCTCAAAACCCAAGACTCGAGCAGCTACCACGTTATCCCCGCCCAAAGGCGTCGGCACAATCGTAGCCGTCGTAGCGATGACACCGGCTGCCGTTAAAGCGCTCATCTTGGCAGCACGTAAAACAGGATAGAGCGTTGCCATCAAAATCACAGCCAACGACGAAGCGCTCGGAATAATGATGGACAAAATGGTTCCCAGCCAGAAAACCAAAGGAACCAACACATAGGGAGAGCGAATGCGTTCCAAGGGTTTACTCAAAACGCGAATGACCATGTCATTGGCACCAATGTGAGACATGTAGGCGGCAAAGCCAAACAACGTCAAGATGATTAAACCGGCGTTGGAGTACTGACGAATAAATAAATCCTTAACCGCTTTGAAGGGGTCAACCCAAGCCAAACCGGAAGCCGCCTTTGCACTCACCACGGGATACCCCATAATGACCGCACAGAACATCAGCGTCAAACCAACCGCAAACAACACCACTTTGGCATCGTAATTTTTGGCAATTGCCCAACCGGCCAGACCAAGTGCCACAAGGCAAATAAGTGCACTAATCACTTTTAAAAACTCCAGAAGAAAGATGCTTAATTTTACCTTGCCTTTCAACGGCCTAGAAAATATCTTTCAGTCCTGAGTTTTTCCTCCAATTTCGTGAGCTTCAATTGATATAATCGAATGATATTGAGAGCGGACATGTCGACCAACCATTCTGTTTCAAAACCCGTCATCGGCATAGCGTTAGCAGCCATTGCTGCTTCCTTGTGGGGCACAGCGGGCACGGCACAAAGTTTCATCACACCCGGGGGCTTAAGCACACTTTGGGTGGGGGCTTTTCGTGTTCTTTTTGCCTGCATCTTTCTCTTCCCGCTTTTAGCTTGGCGACAACGCGCATGGGCGAAAACAGTAACAGACAAACCGACACAGAGTTACTACGTCAAAGTTATCGTTGCCGGTTTGAGCATGGCGTTTTTTAACCTCTTGTTTTTCTCTGGCATTAAAGAAGCTGGCGTTGCTCTTGGTTCTTGCACGACCATCGGTTCTGCTCCCCTTTGGGCTGGTCTCCTAGAATATCTCCTTAATAAAAAAGTGCCATCTAAAAGTTGGTTCTTAGGCATTGGTATTGCTGTGAGTGGCGGTGTACTAATGGCAATCTCACAAGCACACGCAATTGAATTCAACATCTTCGGTTTGGCCATTTGTGTAGGAGCGGGTTTTTGTTACTCTCTTTATTCAGTCACCGCTAAAACGCTCGTCAAAGATGCGACTCCGCTTCAGGCCTCTGCTCATATTTTCTTGATTGCGGCACTAATCGCTGTTCCAGTTGCTTGGACAACGTCTGGGATTCCTGTTTTTTATTGGAAAGATCTTTTCATCGTTGCCTACCTAGGACTTGTGGTCACAGGGGTTGCCTATTTGCTCTATTCCACGGCTCTCAAAATGATTAATGTCTCGACGGCCGTTGCATTAGGATTATTAGAACCTGTGATGGCGTTTATCTTGGCGATCGTTGTTGTTCATGAACCGATTTCTGTGGGAGCAAGTCTAGGACTTGTTGCCATTTTATTTGGGTTACTCTTTGTTTTACGATCAGAAAGTCGAAAAAACATTTCTCAGACTGGAAAACAAAGTTAACAATTCTTTTGTAGGACACATTATGACCAACAATCATTTCCCTATGGTTCGAGAAGTCCCCTACATGGGGGTTATTTGGGTTGTTCATCAAGCCAGTCTCAGAGGCTTTACCAACGGTGATCCCGATTGGTGTAATCTCGGTCAAGGTCAACCCGAGGTGGGTGAAATGCAAGGTGACTATCCTCGCATTAACCACATTGATTTAGAGCCACAAGATCATGCCTATGGCCCCGTTGGAGGCTCGTTAGAAGTTCGTCAGGCCATCGCTGATATGATCAATCGTCAATACCGCCAAGGCAAAATGCCCTACACGGCCGACAATATCAGCTTTGCTGCCGGTGGCCGACTCTCCTTGACCCGCCTTTATACGATCTTGGCTGACGGCTGTCGAATCGCTTATAAAAATCCTGACTACACGGCCTATGAAGACTACCTTTACGGTCTTCGCAACCGTTGCATGCTTTTACCCATTTACACAAAGCCTGAAAACGCATTTCGTATTCCGGCTCAAGAGCTCGCAGACATCATCCATCAAGAACGCATGAATTGCTTTGTTTTCTCCAATCCTTGTAACCCCACCGGTGAAGTAATTCAAGGCGAAACACTCAAGCGCTACGTTGAAATTGCGCGAACAGAAAACTGTCTTTTAGGTTGCGATGAGTTTTATTCTCATTTCATCTACAACGATGACGGCACTCCCGCCCAAGGCCCGGTGTCTGCATTGGAATTTGTTGAAGATGTTGACAAAGACCCCGTTGTCGTATTTGACGGTTTAACAAAGAGCTACCGCTATCCCGGTTGGCGTGCCGGTTGGGCCGTGGGTCCCAAGCACATCATTGAACAAATGAATCGCGCAGCCAGCGCCGTAGACGGTGGCCCCTCGATGCTCACGCAACGCGCTGCATTGGAAGCTTTGAAACCCGATCGCGTCGCAACAACGACCAAGGCTTTACGAAATGAGTTTGCCAAAAAGCGTGACTATATGCTCAAAGAACTTAAAGACATGGGCATTGAACCGGCACAAGCTCCGAACGGTACATTCTATATCTGGGCCAATATTGAAAAATTACCGGCACCGATTAATGACGCCGATGATTTCTTCTTTGCCTGCTTAGAAGAAAAAGTTATGACAGTTCCAGGACACTTCTTTGATGTTCGTCCCTACCGTGTTCGTCCGGCAGAAGAACCCTATCGCCATTGGGTTCGACTCTCTTACGGCCCCGACATGGAAACAGTCAAAAAGGGTTTGAAGAGAATGCGTGACGTAATTCAAAAGTACGCTTAATCTTTACACAAAAGAAGCTTCTGACTTGGGGAAAGTCAGGAGCTTTCTTTTTATCTTCCGTCCTAAAATGATTAAGTTAATGGCTTGATTTTTAGCCATACTTTTTTAAATGAGGAGCGAATCCAAAATGTTATCCGTTGCTGCTTACATTCCTGAAATGATCAAAACCCGTCGTGAATTCCACCAAAATCCGGAAATCGCATGGACGGAGTTTTTAACGACGCAAACGATCGTTAAACGCGTTCGTGAATTGGGTTTTAAAACGGTGGTTGGTAAAGCGCTCTTTAATCCTGAATTTGCTTTAGGTCGTATTGAATCCGTCATTGAAAAGGCAAAAGCCAAAGCTTTGGCTGACGGCATGGATCCGGCTTTAATGAAAGAACTTGATGGCTTTACGGGTTGTTTGGCCATTTGGGAAACGGGTCGTCCGGGCCCCGTCACGGCTCTTCGTTTTGATATTGACTGCGTGAACGTTGAAGAATCCATGGGCGGAGAAAACGAAGCCGTAAAGGATGGTTTCACAAGTCACAACGAAGGCTTAATGCATGCCTGTGGTCACGATGCTCACGCTGCAATGGGTCTTGCCATGGCTCATTGGATCCACGACAATGCTGACCAACTCTGCGGTACGATCAAGATTCTTTTCCAACCCGCAGAAGAAGGCACGAAGGGGGCGAGCGGCATTGCTCACTCCACGAACCTTGACGATGTCGATTATCTCGTCGGCGGTCACGTTGGGGTTGCTGCCAAGTTGCACGAAATCGCCATTATTCGTGAAGGTTTCTTATCCACCACGAAATTGAATTGCTCCTTCCTTGGCGTTCCTGCTCATGCAGGCTCCTCCGCTCACGCCGGTCGTAATGCTTTGATGGCTGCTTGCACGGCCGCCATGCAAATCATGGGGATTGCCCGTCACGGTGATGGTGAAACGAGCGTAAACGTTGGGACGATTCGCGCCGGTGAAGGTCGCAACGTGGTTCCTGTTCACGCTTCGATGGAATTGGAAGTTCGTGGTTCCACCAACGAAATTAACGCTTATATGCAAGAGACGGCAGAGCGAATGATTCGCGGTGCAGCAGAAAGTTACGGTGTACAACACAAGATTGACATCGTCGGCCAAGCCACGAATATTGTGAGCGATAAAGAACTTTGCGATGCTTTTGAAAAGATTGCAAAGGGTATGCCCACGGTGAAGCGTGTTTTTGATATCCACGGCTGCCCCGGTAGTGAAGACTGCTCTTTGCTGATGCAAAAAGTTCAATCTCACGGCGGTAAGGCCATGTTCTTCTACTATGGCTGTAACCACCACGGTCATCACCGCGGTGACTTCTGTATCCAAGACACGGAAAGCTTGCCTGAAGGCCTTGAACTCTTTGCCAAGATGGTCGAAGAATTAAACGCCGTCAAGTAATCTTTTCTGATTTTTAGACTTAAAGGCTGACATCAACACGTGTCGGCCTTTTTGCTTATATGCTCCATCAATTTCCTCTTATCTAGGTATTACGTCTCTATTCACACTCTCTTTGCAGTGATAACGTAGATTCATCCCTCTACATCTACTTTGAAAGAGAAAAAAAATGGATATCCTCTTTAACCCCATTATTGTTTCGGTCATTGTGCTATGCGCGCTATGCCTGTTCAAACTCAATGTCTTATTGTCTTTGATCATCGCAGCCATCACAGCAGGCCTTTGTGGCGGTTTGAGCATTTCTAAAACGATGGAGCTTTTAGCCAATGGTTTTAGTGCTAATGCCACTACCGCTCTTGCTTATATCCTTTTGGGAACTTTTGCAATTGCCATTGCCCGCACGGGTCTTATGCAAATGCTTGTGAAGTGGTTGAGTCATCACATGGGCGAGCGTCCTGTCGTTTTTTGTTTGACGATCGCTTTTATTGCGTGTTTGTCTCAAAACGTTGTCCCTGTTCACATTGCATTTATTCCGCTCTTGATTCCGCCGTTGCTTGTTTTGATGAACAAGATGCAACTTGACCGTCGTGCTGTGGCGTGTGCTTTAGGTTTTGGCTTAACAGCTCCCTATATTTCTTTGCCGATCGGTTTTGGTTTGATCTTCCAAGGCATTGTGGCCGATTCCATGACCTCTAGCGGCATGGCAACCACCGTTGACGATGTCGCCTCTGTTGCTTGGATCTTGGGGGTTTCCATGTTTGTTGCTTTGTTATTGGCCGTCTTTGTCTTTTATCGCAAACCGCGCCAATACCAAGACCTCCCGGTTATGGGAACGGAAGACATGGACAACGTTGAAGTGAAGTTTGGTTTCAAACACTGGATGACCTTATTGGCCATTGTATTGGCCGTGGTTGTCCAACTTATGTTGGAATCGCTTCCCTTGGCAGCCCTGATGGGTTTGACGATTATGTTAGCCGGTCGCGCCTTCCGCTTTAGTGAAGTCGATAAGCAAGTGGCTAGTGGCATTTCCATGATGGGCTTTATCGCCTTTGTCATGTTGATTGCCGGTGGCTACGCTGGCATCTTAAAGGAAACCGGTGCGGTTCCGACGCTCATTGAAAGTGTTGTTCCTTACATCGGTCAAAATAAGTGGTTAGCTGCGATTGTGATTAACGTTATCGGTCTCGTCGTTACGATGGGGATTGGTACCTCTTTCGGTACGGTTCCAATTTTGGCCGTTATTTACGTTCCGCTTTGTGCTGCTGTTGGTTTTTCTGCTCCGGCCACGATCTTATTGCTCACAGCTGCTGGTGCTTTGGGCGACGCAGGTTCTCCGGCTTCCGACAGTACCCTTGGCCCAACAAGTGGCTTAAATGCCGACGGACAACACAGCCACATTATGGATACGTGTGTACCTACGTTCTTGGTTTATAACATTCCTTTGATGTTAGCTGGGGTCATTGCGGCACAATTCCTGTAATTGACAGCTGCGATGGACAGGCCTGAAACTCACGAAAGTTTCAGGCCTTCCTTTTGGGAAAATACCAAAAGAAAACCCCTCAACGCAAAGCGCAGAGGGGGAAGAAAAAATAAAGAAGAGCAAAATGAATTTGTACTGTTAATAGTGCCAAAATTCTTAAACAAATACGACACTTAGAGACTACCCAAAAGTACTAAGATTGGCTTTTTTCTGCATAGTTTTACTTACCAAAGGGCAAGAAAAAGAGGTCCATAAAGGACCTCTTTGTTGTCTTCTTTTAAAGAAGAGATATTAAGCGTTCATCATGGCGCTCATGGTATCCAACATGCGGCAAGAGAAGCCCCATTCGTTGTCATACCAAGCCGTAACCTTGACCATACGCGTACCGGAGACCTTCGTCAACGTAGCATCGAACACGGAAGAGTGTTCGTCATGGTTAAAGTCGATAGAAACCAACGGCAAATCGTTGTAACCCAAAATACCTTGGTTTTCCGGCAATTCAGCAGCAGCCTTCATGATGGCGTTAACTTCTTCAACCGTCGTGTCACGCTTGGCTTCGAACGTCAAGTCAACGAAAGAAACGTTGATGGTCGGCACGCGAACGGCAAAACCGTCCAACTTACCGTTCAAGTCCGGCAACACCAAACCAACAGCGGCGGCAGCGCCGGTCTTGGTCGGGATCATGGAGTGCGTAGCAGCACGAGCGCGACGCAAATCCTTGTGATAAACGTCCGTCAACGTTTGGTCGTTCGTATAAGCGTGAATCGTGGTCATCAAACCGCGTTCAACACCCAAGGACTTGTGCAAAGCGTTCACAACCGGAGCCAAAGCGTTCGTCGTGCAAGAAGCGTTGGAGACAACCGTCATGTCGGACGTTAAAACGTCTTGGTTAACACCATAAACAACCGTAGCGTCAACACCCTTACCCGGAGCAGAGATCAACACCTTCTTGGCACCGGCTTCCAAGTGCATCAAGCACTTTTCCTTCGTACGGAAAGCACCCGTGCATTCCAAAACGATGTCAACACCCAATTCCTTCCAGGGGAGGTTGAGCGGGTTACGGTCGCACAAAACGCGCATACGATCACCGTCAACGATCAAGTACTTTTCCGTTTCAGAAACTTCTTCGATTTGAACGTCAGAGTTGAAACGACCGTGAACGGTGTCATACTTCAACAAGTGAGCATTGGTCTTGAGATCACCCATGGCGTTGATAGCAACGATTTCGATATCGTGCTTCTTGCCGAATTCGTAATGGGCACGCAAGACGTTACGACCGATACGGCCAAAACCAGTAATAGCAACCTTAATGGTCATGTCAAAATTCCCCTTTAAAGGATTAACGTTGAATTAAGTTGTGGGCGGCTTCAACCACACGATCCACAGTGAAACCAAACTTTTCCCAAAGCACGTTAGCAGGTGCAGATTCGCCGAACGTATCGATACCGATCACAGCACCACACTTAACATACTTGTACCACAAGCCCGTCACGCTTGCTTCAATAGCAACCTTCGGAGCCTTGGTTAAGAGTTTATCTTGTTCTTCTTGCGGCAACTTATCAAATAAGTCAACGCAGGGCATGGACACGACACGCGTGCCGATACCCATTTCTTCCAAACGAGCGCGGGCCTTCACAGCCAACGGTACTTCTGAGCCCGTTGCCAAAAGCACACATTCGACTTGATCGGCACCCTTACCGGATTCGAGCAACACATAGGCACCGGCCTTCACAGCTTCTTGAGCTTGCTTGGTTACGCAAGTAGCGTCACGAGCCGTAAATTCAATGTTTTGGCGAGAACCAATGATGATAGACGGCGTTTGACGAGATTCAAGAGCGCTTTGCCAAGCGACCAAAGCTTCTACCGTATCGCACGGACGCCAAACGTTCAAATTCGGAATCAAGCGCAAGCTCGGGATATGTTCGATGGATTGGTGCGTCGGACCGTCTTCACCCAAACCGATGGAGTCGTGCGTGAAGACAAAGATAGAACGCAACTTCATCAATGCGGCCATACGAATCGCATTGCGGCTGTAGTCAGAGAACGTCAAGAAGGTCGCGCTAAACGGGATGAAACCACCGTAGAGCACAACACCGTTTTGAATAGCAGACATACCGAATTCGCGAACACCATAGTTCACGTGGCGACCCAAATAGGTATCCGGGCGCATGGCTTCAACGCCCGTCCAGTTCGTCAAGTTCGAACCCGTCAAGTCAGCAGAACCACCCAACAATTCCGGCACGGACGGTGCAAAAGCATTCAAAGCCTTTTGGCTGGCTTTACGCGTAGCAGCCGTTTCTTGAGCTTGTGCAGCAGCGGCAATAGCACCTTGCATCACTGCTTCGAAGTTAGCGGGCAAGTCGCCAGCCAAACGACGCTTGAGTTCAGCGTATTCTTGCGGGAAGCCTTCCTTGTACTTAGCCATCTTGGCTTCGTGCTCGGCTTGCCATTGAGCACCAGCCTTACGAGCATCCATTGCTTCATAGATTTCTTGCGGAATAACGAACGGATCCCACTTCCAACCCAAAGCTTCGCGGGTCAACTTCAATTCTTCATCACCCAAAGCTTCGCCGTGAACCTTGCTCGTACCGGCACGGTTGGGAGAACCCTTACCGATCACCGTGCGAGCGATGATTAACGTGGGCTTACCTTCGCTCGTCTTAGCTTGAGCAATGGCCTTATCCATTGCGTCAATGTCGTGCCCATCGACCGGACCGATCACATTCCAACCATAAGACTTAAAGCGTTCACCCGTTTCGTCAGAGAACCAGTTAATCACTTTACCGTCAATGGAAATGCCGTTGTCGTCATAAATTACGATCAACTTATTCAATTTCCACGTACCGGCCAAAGAGCAGACTTCGTGGCTGATGCCTTCCATCAAGCAACCGTCACCCAAGAAGCAATACGTGTAGTTATTCACCACGTCTAAACCGGGGCGGTTAAATTCTGCTGCCAACATCTTTTCGGCCAAAGCCATACCGACAGCGTTACCAATACCTTGACCCAAAGGCCCCGTCGTCGTTTCAACGCCCGGCGTCACATCCACTTCGGGGTGACCCGGCGTCTTGCTGTGCCATTGACGGAAATTCTTCAAATCATCAATCGATAAGTCGTAACCGGTCAAGTGCAACAATGCGTATTGCAACATGGAACCGTGTCCGTTACTCAAAATGAAGCGATCGCGACCCAACCAACTCGGATCTGCCGGATTGTGATGCAAGTGACGCGTCCACAAAGCGACGGCAATATCAGCCATCCCCATCGGCATACCCGGGTGACCCGACTTCGCCTTTTGAACGCCATCCATCGCCAAAGCACGAATAGCGTTGGCCATTAATTGAGGTGTGACACAGCAGGACATAGATTCTCTACCAAAAAATAAAAAGACAAACAGCACCCTGATCGGGTAACTTCAATCTACTAAATTTTACTTGATTTGACGGACGTTTTTGCCTTTTTGCAAGCCCAAAAGACTACATAACTCAACAAATTGCAAAATTCTCAAAAATGACGTGTTTTCCATCGACTTTTTCGATCAAAAATCTTCTCAAAGAAGACTTTCGCTACAATTTGCATCAGTCTTTGAGGAATTCGTTATGGCTCCACGCTTTTTTGTCGATGACACTTTTGAACCGCAAACAACGTTAACGTTGCCAGAAAAACCTGCTCACCACGCTTCTCGTGTTTTACGTATGCGTGAGGGCGATCGTGCCGTTATATTTGACGGTCGAGGTCACGAAGCTGATGTCATCTTGCACTTTTTCAGCGATCGCACCGACGCAGAAATTCTCAGTGTGCAGAAAAGCCAAACGGAAAGTCCGATTCAGACCACGCTCATTCAGTCGTTGGTCAGTCAAGAAAAATTGGATTGGATTTTAGAGAAAGCAACAGAGTTGGGCGTCACCGATATCATCGTGACGCCAGCGGCTCGTTCGGTCACTAAGTTAGATCAAAAGCGCCTAGAAAAGCGTATTGAGCAATGGCAAAAGACTGTCGCTTCTGCTTGTGAGCAATGTGGAAGAAGCTTCTTTCCTCGCGTTCAATGGCAACCAAAACTCGAAGTTGCGCTTCGCTGTGTTGAGGCCGATCAAAAAGTTATTTTGGCACCTGGTGCTCAAAAGAAATTAACCTTTTCGCAATTAAAGTCGGTCTGTTTTGCCGTAGGTCCCGAAGGGGGCTTTAGCGAAGAAGAAATTGCGCTTGCTGTGGAATTAAGTTTTGATGCTTGCCTATTGGGACCGCGCGTCCTAAGAACGGAGACGGCGGGCTTAACGGCCTTAAGTATTGCGCAATGGGAAAGTGGCGACTTCCGCTAGAAGAAGAACGTTGCCAACCCTAAGAAAATCAAGAAACCACCGCTATCGGTGATAAAAGTAAGAAGGACGGAGCTCCCAATCGCAGGGTCTCTGTCCAATTTTTTAAGCGTGAGCGGAACAATCAAGCCCACCAATGCACCAACGAAGATGTTGAGCATCATGGCTAAGAACATCACCAAACCCAACTTCATGCCGTAGGCACTATCGGCGTAAAGAAGCCAAGCTAAACCACCGGCAATTAAGCCCCACAACATCCCGTTGATAATGGCAACCGATAATTCTTTTTTAAAGAGATCAAATTTGTTAGCCGTATTGACTTGACCCATGGCCAAAGAGCGCACCAACAAGGTCAGGGTTTGGTTACCGGTGTTGCCTGCCATACCGGCCACAATCGGCAAAAGCGTAGCCAAGGCCACAACCTGAGAGATGGTACCCTCAAAAGCATTAATCACACGAGAAGCGAAGAATGCCGTACAAAGGTTCACGCCTAACCATACCCAACGGCTCTTTGCGGTCTCCCAAATGCTACCGAACAAGTCTTGCTCATCGGTCAAACCCACGGCAGCCAATGCATCCTCTTCACTGGACTCACGGATCACGTCCATCACTTCGTCAACCGTCAAACGACCGACCAATCGACCGGTTTCATCCACCACCGGAGCGCTCACCAAGTCATAACGTTCGAAAGCTTGTGCAGCATCGGTGGCCTCATCCAAAGGATTTAAGGTCAAAACGTCCGTTTGCATCAACTCAATAACCGTGCGTTCAGGATCGCTCACGATGATCTTAGAAACCGGCAAAACCCCTTTGAGTTTTTGATGACGGTCGATCACAAAAATCATGTCAGTGAGTTCAGGCAACTCATCGAAGCTACGCAAATAACGCAACACCGTTTCAAGGTTAGCCTCTTCTCGAACGGAAACCACTTCGAAGTCCATACGAGCACCCACGCTTTCTTCTGGGTAACTCATAGCCGCACGCAACTGCGCGCGCTCCTTCGTTGTTAAACCTTCTTGAACTTCTGCAACCACATCGGGCGGCAAGTCTTCCACCAAGTCAGCGATTTCGTCGGTATCCAACGTTTCCATGGCGTCGACCAACTCGTCGCGATCCATGGCGTCAATCAACGTTTCACGAACACCTTCGTTAACCTCGACCAACACTTCCCCGTCTTGATTGGCTTGCACCAATTCCCAAACGATCATACGTTCATCGTTCGGAAGGGCTTCCAAAATGTAGGCAACGTCTGCGGGGTGAAGAGGTTCTAGGATCTTGGCAATTTCTGCCTTGACTTGAACGGAAAGGCCATTACGAATAATGCTTTCCTGATCCGTGGAAAGGGCACCGGTAGCGGTGATTTTGCGACGTTGGTCTTCCGCTTTATCGATGCATTGCTGAATGCGAGCGAGGGCACGACTCGCAAGCTCAGGCTCACGAGCCAAGGAAGCATCCTCGAAAGATGCTGCCTCCAATCGGTTGTCGGTGTCTCGCATGTCCATAGGCATCGGCGCACCTCGTCACAAAAAAAGTTCAAAAAATCGTCTCTCACGAAAGGTGACTTTCGCGGAGATATCTCTAAGGCCCTAGCATTGTACCACTAGGATCGTCTCGAGGGAGGCACCATTAAGCCGTCTGAGAGGCCTCTTGAGTCACCTCTTCGTTCTGAAGCTCAGGCAAGTCTTCCGTGCCTTCAAGCGACTCTTCATCCGTTTCATTTAACACTTCGCGAAGTCTTGCATCAAGCAATACATCGACGTAGTCAACGCCCAACACATCGAGCAAAATCTTCTGACCGCGAGGTAACTCCGGCAACCCCGGCATACGCTGAGTAAAAGGCAAGCCTTCGATACGAATTAACTCACCCTTGACGACAACCGCTTCAATCGTCTTGTAGCCTTCTTGCTCAATCCAACGCAAACTCCAAAAACGTTCCATCTTGCGTTGGAAGTCAGAGTAAGCACCATAAACCGTTGTGAAATTGGCCACAATCGTAAAGAGATCCGTATCACAGGGGCGATAACAAGCTTCTGTGTCTTGGACGGCGCTGATTAATTGACGTTGATTAACCAAGTCAACATAGCGGCGTAACGGAGACGTACACCAAGCGTACTGAGCGACACCAATACCATCGTGCGGTCCCGGCGTTGTACTCATTTTGACGCGTCCCATACTTTGAGAACGGTAAATCCCCGCCACGCCCATTTCCTCGAGCCAACCACCCCAGACGCTGTTGGCGAAAATCATCAATTCGCCGACTGCCAAATCCAAGGGGGAACCACGACGACGAGACTTCAAGCGAATGGTGGCATTTTCACCTTCACCGTCCAAATCAAAGCTCCATTCGAGGCGTCCGATGATTTCAGGGCGACCACGAACCACTTCACGATCGGCTAAGCATTTCTTTGCAAACTTCCACAACCACGTAATTTCTTGGGAGAAACTATGGTTAACTGTGCCGGCTAGAAGCTTTTCTTCAGAGAACTCATCTTCGATGACGTCATAACGGATGTTTTCTTTAACACTGATGCGCTCAAGGTGAGTTTCCGTTGCTTGGACTTCAAGTGACTCTTTGTCTATTAAGGCATAAAGCGATAAACAAGGAACTTCACGGCCTACATCCAAAGAAAATGACTTAAACCACGTATCGGGCAACATTGTTGTTTTTATGCCGGGAGCGTACACCGTTGACAAGCGAGCACGAGCCACTTGGTCAACATCGGAATCTCTTTCAATCCCCAAGCTTGGTGCGGCGATATGAATACCAATGCGCAAAAGTTTGTCATCGACGTGCTCTACGCTCATTGCATCGTCAATCTCAGTGGTCGAAGAGTCGTCAATGGAAAACGCTTCTACACTGGCTAACGGCAATTGCGTCCAACTCGTCTCATCGGGTTCACTTAAATTGGAAGAAAAACCCTTTCCTTTTGGAAAATACTGTGCATAGAAACTATCCACATGCCAACGATAGGCCGTGGAAATTGCCCCTAACTGAATCAACATACGCAAAGGAGGCAAATGCATTTCGCTTGCGGCGTCCGATAAGGCTTTCCAAAGCATGCTGTTTTTATCGGGATTAATAATCAAAGAAATGGCTTGAGCTGCAATTTCCTTAGGCACGATATGTTCATCAACCATTTGACGAACCCATGCCTTCTTTTGTTCTTCTTGTAAACGTTTTTTCTCCAACGCAGCCAAGGCAACCTTTAAAATCTCTTCCGGTGCCTTACGATAATTGCCTCTGCCTTTACGATGGAAATAGACAGGATTTTCATGCAAAACCAACAAGGTCGCCACGCGTTCAACGACACTGGCGCTTTCGCCAAAATATTCTTTTGCTAAAGCTTCAAATTGGAATTCGCCCTCAGGGGCCACTTCCCACAAAAAATGCTTATCCACATCCCCCGTAATAGCTTGCGCGGCGGAAATCACTTCTGAGGCTGCGGGCGATTCAAAAGTAAAGAAAGTATGACCGCCTTTGACTTTTGTACGACGACCGGTCGTTAATTCAACTTGATAGGCATTACCATTTTGAGACAAGATTGTCCCGGCTTTGAAAGTACCGTCTTCTTCAAAAAAAATATACATTTTTGATAACCTTAGAATGTCGTCTTAACAAAGGAAGTAATACCACCCAAGAACATTTGCACGGCCATGGTCGCCAAGATCAAACCCATTAAACGTTCAAAAGCAGCCGTCGTTCTTTCACCGACCAATTGTTGAATACGATCGGCAAAAATCAAAATCACAGCGCTGCCAAACATGGTTAACAAAACCACGCTTAACCATTCCAGCATTCGTTCAGGATTGCCACCAACCAAAACCAAAACAGAAGCTAAAGTCGAGGGCCCTGCTAATGCAGGAACTGCCAAAGGCACAATAAAGGGTTCACCCGATGGAGACTCTCCAAAAACACCTTCCTTTGAAGGGAAAACCATACGAATTGCCATCAACAAAACAACCAAGCCGCCACCGATGGACAAGGCGGCTTGACTAAGTCCCAACGTATCAAGAAAGGGTTTGCCGACAAACGCAAAAACACACAAAATCGCAGCGGCAATGCAACACTCTCGAATAATAATTACCTTACGACGCTTAATCGGTACTTGTCGCAAAGAGGCAATAAAAAGCGGAATGTTGCCTAAAGGGTCTGCCATTAAAAACATCAACAGCAAAGCCGAGAAAAAGGTATGTTCCATTTTTAGTCTTTCATAAAGTTTTCAATTGCCGGTAAACACATCTCGAAATTCTCAATTTCGTGGGTATTCCCGTTCAAAATAATTTGTTCACAATGGCTGTACTTTTCTTGCCCCTTGGTCCAGTCCAACACTTCATCAGCCGTGGATAAAAAGACCAAATAGCGTTGAGAGCTTGTCGCATCGACAGCCATCTCACGAGCCTGATCTGCAAACTCAGGCTTCACATCAATTGTGCGATCTGTATTGTTGATCGTTTGAACGCCCAAATAATCATTAATCACAGACCAAGGTTCCGTTGCGGGGTTCAATAACACCGCCTTGCAACCGATTTTCTCAGCTAACCAAGTTGCATAAAACCCACCGAGACTCGAACCCACCAAACAGATGTCTTTTGGATCCAAATCTTTCACGACATCCAACATAATCTTTTGCGCTTCGAGCGGGCCAACGTTTAAATCGGGGGCGCGAAACACATAATTTGTCGAAAAGGCCGTTTTTAAAATTTGCCCTTTTTTACTCGCTGGTGAGGAACGAAATCCATGTAAATAAATAACGACCATTAGGCACCTTTTAACGCAGACAAAAGTTTGCCGTGAATACCACCGAAACCACCATTACTCATCACCAAAACAAAGTCTTCGGGACGAGCCATTTTGACAACCGTTTTCACGACTTCTTCCAAGTCATGTTTAACGTGCGACTTTTCTCCTAAAGGACTAAGTGCAGCTTCTACATTCCAACCTAAAGAAGGAGCTGCGTAGCAAACCACTTCATCGGCTCCCCTCAAACTGTCCGCAAGGCGATCCTTCATCGTTCCCATTTTCATCGTATTGCTGCGAGGTTCAATCACTGCAATGATGCGCTTATCAGGACCAATTTGACCTCTCAAAGCCGCCAATGTTTCTGTGATAGCCGTCGGATGATGAGCAAAATCATCAATGACCGTCACGCCTTGCTCACACCCTTTCACTTCCATACGGCGTTTAACACCAGAAAAAGCCTTTAAGGCCTCTAATGAAACTTTAGGATCAATGCCCACATGCGTTGCCGCAACCACCGCGGCCAGCGCATTGAGTTGATTGTGATGGCCCGCTAAAGCCATATGAAGGGCACCGATACACTGATCCTTAAAATAAACGCAATCATTTTCAAGGTGCCACCCATTCACGCTATTGAAGTAGGCAACACCACTGTAAAGACCTCTGTCTAACACACGGTGCAAGGCATCAGCGTCATCATTAACAACCACCAAAGCATTGTGCGACATCGTTCGCACTAAGTGATGAAACTGCGTTTCAATGGCTTCTAAATTCGGGAAAATGTCAGCATGGTCATACTCAAGATTGTTGAGGATGGCTGTTTTGGGTCGATAGTGTACAAACTTCGATCGTTTATCAAAGAAGCACGTGTCGTACTCATCAGCTTCGATGACAAAATAACGAGAGTCGGTCAATCGAGCGGAATGGTCAAAGTTTGATGGCACACCACCGATTAAGAAACTGGGGTTTAATCCAGCGTACTCCAAAATCCAAGTCAAAAGCGAAGACGTTGTGGTCTTACCGTGAGTGCCAGCTACCGCCAAAACGTGCCGACCGCACAAAACGTATTCACCTAACCACTGGGGACCGGATGTATAAGGAAGACCCTCGTCTAAAATGGCTTCTAACAAGGGATTGCCACGCGAGATAGCGTTACCGATTACAAACATATCGGGCTTTAAAGCCAACTGATCAACATCATAGCCTTCGATCAATTCAATTCCGGCATTGGTGAGCTGATCACTCATTGGCGGGTACACGTTCGCATCGCACCCTGTGACGCGATGCCCGGCTGCGCGAGCCAGTTGTGCAACACCCCCCATGAAGGTGCCACAAATTCCTAAAATATGAATGTGCATGATGCAATCTCTTTGCATAACCATAAAGAAATAGATTTTAACCGATAGGTTTACTCTTTTTTTGAAACTTCGTAAAAGTTCTCCTTGTTTTTCTTACAAAAAGACACCTTTTGCATCGTTTTCCCCCTGTTTTTCCCCATGTGAAAGAATTCCAATTCGCTATCATTTTGTTATTGATGTCTTTTTGAGGATATTCGCAATGGTTCGTTTTGAAATTACCGGCAGTGTCGATCCGCTCTTGGCTTGTCAATTAGAAGAAGGCGACAAACTCCTTGCCGAGTCCAACGCCATGGTTGCAATGGACAGCGCACTCAAACTAAAAGGTAAAACTCGTGGTGGTTTACTAGGTTCAATCGGTAGAAAAATTCTCAATGACGAATCGTTCTTCCAACAAAGCATTGAAGCCGAGGACGGCAACGGGAAAATTCTTTTGGCTCCCAACATTCCCGGCGATATTCGCATTTTGGACGTGGGTGAAAAACAATACATGATCACCGATGGTGCCTTTTTAGCCTGTACCGAAGACGTTGAGCTCTCCTCCAAATATCAAGGGGTAGGACGTTCTTTATTGGGCAACTCCGGCGGCTTTTTCGTTATGGGCACCGAGGGCAAGGGGCAATTGGCCATCTCGGGCTTCGGTTCGATGCGTGAACTCGAAGTTCATCCCGGTCAGTCCCTTTTTGTCGATAACGGCCACTTGGTCGCTTGGGACACGAACCTCAAATACGAATTGAGCATGAATACGGGCAAATCCGGTCTTTTTGGTACATTGGTTAACAGCCAAACAACCGGAGAAGGCATCGTCTTGGAGTTCAAAGGCGAAGGTAAAGTCTATGTCTGCTCCCGAAATCGTGGCGGATTCCTTAATTGGGTCTTTGATAACGTCCCTGCAGACAAAACTGTTAAAAACGACTAATTCATAACAGTAAGGGCCATTTTGGCCCTTACTGCTTCGATCTTCCAAAATTACTCTCCCTCATTTTTATACCTACCCTCCAACAGGACTAACCTGTTTACGTGACACAAAACATGAAAAAATCGTAAAAATTAGCGCATTTTTCTAGACTTTTAACCGAAAATGCCTGAAAATGCAGAATAAATGAGCGTTTTCCCACAAATGTCATCAGATGGGAGAAACGACCGAATAACTAAAGAGGGATATCAAATGGATTTACGTAAACTTAAGACCCTGATCGACTTGGTCGCTGAAAGTGGCATTTCTGAATTGGAAGTCACCGAAGAAAACGACAAGGTTCGCATTGTCAATAAAGTTCAAACCGTAGCCGTCGCGGCTCCTGTTGTGGCCGCTCCCGTTGCTGCTCCTGCTGCAGCTCCCGCAGCCCCGAGCGTTCAAGCCGCTCCTGCAGCTGCTGAAGAACGTGTTGTCGAAGGCACGACCGTGACCTCTCCGATGGTTGGCACGTTCTATCGTTCCCCGAATCCGGGTGCCGAACCGTTTGTTAAGGTCGGTGATAAGGTTGAAGCTGGCCAAACGTTGTGCATCATTGAAGCCATGAAGTTGCTCAATGAAATCGAAGCCGAAACGTCTGGCACGATCAAAGAAATCTTGGTTGACAACGCTCAACCTGTTGAATTCGGCCAACCTCTGTTTATCATCGGATAGAGCATCCTATGTTTGGAAAAATTCTTATTGCCAACCGTGGTGAGATTGCGTTGAGAATTCAACGCGCTTGTCGCGAGATGGGCATTCGTACCGTTGTCGTTCACTCCACGGCTGATGTGGACGCAAAATACGTTCGACTCGCCGACGAAAGCGTCTGTATCGGTCCGGCTTCATCGGTTGACAGTTACTTGAATATTCCTGCCATTATCAGCGCAGCTGAAGTAACAGATGCCGAAGCCATCCACCCCGGTTACGGCTTCTTGTCTGAAAATGCCGACTTTGCAGAACGCGTGGAAAAGTCTGGCTTTGCCTTTATTGGTCCTCGCCCTGACTCCATTCGCATTATGGGTGACAAGGTGTCTGCCAAGCAAGCCATGTTGGCGGCAGGCGTCCCCTGTGTGCCGGGTTCTGACGGTGCCTTGCCTGAAGATCCAGAAGAAATCTTAAAAATCGCTCGCAAGATCGGTTACCCGGTCATCATTAAGGCTAGTGGTGGCGGTGGCGGTCGCGGTATGCGTGTGGTTCGTACGGAAGCCGCTTTGATTAATGCCGTTTCCATGACGAAGCAAGAAGCTCAAGTGGCTTTCGGCAACCCGACCGTTTACATGGAAAAATTCTTGGAAAATCCGCGTCACATTGAAATTCAAGTGCTCGCAGATAATTTCCACAATGCCATCTATCTTGGTGAGCGTGACTGCTCCATGCAACGTCGCAACCAAAAGGTTTTGGAAGAGGCTCCCGCCCCTGGCATTGATCGTAAGCAAATTGAAAAGGTCGGTGAACGTTGTGTTGAAGCCTGTAAGCGCATCGGTTATCGTGGTGCCGGTACGTTCGAATTCTTGTACGAAAACGGCCAATTCTATTTCATTGAAATGAATACCCGTATTCAGGTCGAACACCCTGTCACAGAATTGATTACCGGCATTGACTTGGTTCGCGAACAAATTCGCGTGGCTTACGGTGAACGTTTGAATTACCGTCAACGCGACATTAATTTGCACGGTCACGCTATCGAGTGCCGTATTAATGCTGAAGATCCGTTTACCTTTATCCCGTCTCCGGGTCGTGTAACGGCTTGGCATACGCCGGGTGGCCCTGGTATTCGTTTTGATAGTCATGTTTACGCCGGCTACTTTGTGCCGCCTTACTATGACTCCATGATCGGTAAATTAATCGCTTATGGTGATACCCGTGAAACGGCCATTGCTCGCATGAAGATTGCTTTGTCCGAAATGGTGGTCTCCGGCATTAAAACAAACCTTCCCTTGCACCGTGAAATCTTATCTGACAGTAAGTTCCGTCAAGGTGGTACGAGCATTCACTATTTGGAAGAACGTCTTCAAGATTTGAAGAATCAACGCAAAACGCATGAAGAGGGAATCTAATGCGCGAAATTACTCTTTTGGTCAGTGAAAAAGCCACGGACGTGTTGGGTGACGCTTTAATGGACGCCGGCGCCTTGTCGGTAAGCATCGAAGACGCTGACGCTGATACGCCTGATGAACAACCCCTTTATGGCGAACCGGGCATGGAGCCCGCTCCCATGGCCTGGAAAAACTCCTTCTTGAAGGTGTTGGTTGATGACGATTTTGCGTTTGATTTGGACTTAGCCATCGTGGCCAAAGCCTTAAATATCGAAACGCCGCAAATCATCAAAGATGAAACGGTCGAGGACGCTGACTGGGTACGTATCACTCAAGCTCAATTCCAACCCGTTAAAGTCTCCGATCGCCTCTGGATTGTGCCGACGTGGCATGAACCACCTGCAGGCGACACGGCCATCAACATCCGTTTAGATCCGGGTGTTGCTTTTGGCACGGGTTCTCACCCGACGACGCACCTTTGTCTTCAATGGTTAGATGGTCATGTTCAAGCCCATCAAACCGTTTTAGATTACGGTTGCGGTACGGGGATTTTGGCCATTGCCGCTCGTAAGCTCGGCGCTGAACGTGTTTGGGGTACGGACATCGATCCTCAAGCGGTTGAAGCAGCTCAGATTAACAGTCAAGCCAATGAAGCCCCCGCTCAATTCGTGCTTCCGGATGAAATGCCCGAAGGTACGTTTGACGTTGTTGTTGCCAACATTCTTTCTAACCCGCTCAAGCTTTTGGCTCCGGCCTTGTTAGCTCGTGTCAACGTTGGTGGTCACTTGGTATTGTCCGGTGTTTTAGCCCGTCAAGCCGAAGAGGTCATTGCTGTTTATCGTGAACACGACCCTCGCGTTGAACTTTCTGTTTGGAAAGAACAAGACGGTTGGGTGTGTATTGCCGGACAACGTAAGGCCTAATCATCATGGCTGTATACATCACTCGCTGCCCGAGCTGTCAACAAGCTTATCGCCTCAATGACACCCAATTAAGTGCCAAAGACGGTTTGGTTCGTTGCGGTTTCTGCCAGAACGTTTTCAATGCCAAAGAGCATCTCTATCGCTCTAAAGACGTTCCGACTGAAACAGCCGTTATTCGAGCTGAGCGAGAAGCAGAAATGGAACGAAAGGGTATTGCCAGCATGGCTGCCCTTTCAGCCCAATTGCAAGGTTTTGATGCCGTTGATGACGATGATAAATCCTCTGGACTGGTCGGCATTCGTACGGAACCGCGTTTAGGTCCTGTACGTCAAGACGTTATCAATGGTTCAAATAACTCGATTGAGATCATTCAGCATGAACCTCAACGTACCAATGTTGTCGTTGAGGACGGTGATGAAGAGGACGATGAAGAGGAACTCCCCAAAAAGTCCTCATCCAAGCGTGGCCTTTGGATTGTCATTGCGCTCATTGCTGCTCTCTTGATTGGCTTACAACTGTCGCTTTCTTTCAGAGGCGCAATTATCGAAAAATTGCCTCAATCGGAAGCAATGTTTAATACGCTTTGCCAATATTTTGTTTGCCAACCGATTGCCAATACGACAGAGGCATCCTCAGAAGAGCCTAAAAACGTTGTTCTGGCCTCTCAAAGCCTTCAACGTGTCGGCGGTGACGAATATGTGATCGTTGCGAACCTTCACAACGAAAAAACGGTAGAAGAAGCATTTCCTGAAATGACGGTTGTTCTTAAGGGTGAAAAGGGCGATATTTTAACGCGTCGCATTCTTAAACCCTCTGACTACCTCAACGACGCAACACAAAAGCTCAAACCGAACGAAACTCGTCAGGTGGCCTTTACCTTCAAAATTTCTGAAGGGGTCCCCAACGAATTGTCCATTGAGTTAGGCAGATAACACTACTTCCCCGTTAGGTCTCCTAACGGGGATTTTTCTAGGGCCCAACACCATGAGTATTTTCATTTCTGGTTCCGTCGCCTACGACACCATTTTAGAGTTTGACGGCACTTTTGCCGAACACGCCTCTACGCTTGAACTCCGAGGTTTTAACCTCACCTTCCAAGCACCCCGAATGAAACGACACTTCGGTGGTTGTGCTGCCAATGTTGCCTACAGTCTTAAAACCTGTGGGGGCGAGCCCTTTATCTCCTGCACGATGGGGTTGATCGATTGCCAATCGTACTATCAGCATTTGCGTGAAAACGGCATTCGCGTTGATGGCATCATGACGGTTGAAAATGAGTACTCTCCGCAAGCCTTCATCACAACCGATAAAAACGGCAATCAGTTAGCGACCTTTCATGAAGGTGCAATGAGATTGGCTGATAAGGCCTATGTCTCTCCTGAAGAACCGCTTACCCACGGCATTATTACTTCAACCGCTTCGCACGTCATGAAAGCTCACACGAGCTTTTTAAAAGCTCGTCATGTGCCCGTTATCTGGGATGTCGGTCCTGCAGCGGGCTACCTCTTAAGCGAAGATATTGACTGGATGCTTGAGCACACCGACTTCCTGACACTATCGGAAGCCGAATGGGAATTGATTCAACAAAAATCCTCTTGGAGTAAAGAGTCCTTATTGACGAAATTTGAGGCAATTGTGATTACTCGCGCTCAAAAGGGATGTGATTTGATTCAAAAGGGAGCTGTTGAACACTTTGAGGCGCTTCCCGTGGAAAGTCTTGTCAATCCTGTGGGCTGTGGCGATGCCTTCCGAGGCGGTTTATTGAGAGGCTTAAGTTTAGATTGGCCTTGGGAGAAAACCATTCGTTTAGCTCAACTCATGGGGGCCATCAAGGCTCAAGTTGAAGCGCCTCAAGGCTATCGTATGGATAAAAACGAAGTGGCGCACCTCTATGAGTGCGCCTACCACGAAACAATTGAGCTCTAACGTCCTAGAACCAAGCGCTCACGAAGTAGCCTTGGGAAATGGGGGTAACCCAATAAAGCAAAGCGTTGACCAAAAGGAAAACAATCAGCGGAGAGAAGTCGATGTTTCCGATTTTGGGCAAGCGGTTCGATAAAGGCGAGAGAATCGGGTTCATCAAACGCCACACCATACCGTAAGCCGGGGACGACGGTTGAAGCCAAGAGAGGACAACAAAAATGATCGTCCCCCACAATACCAATTCAAGCATCCAACGCAAAAGCACAAAAATGGCACAAATCGGAACATAGAGCCATACAACGGGTAAACCGGTGACTTGACGAGTAATGGCAGAAACCGCCAACGCCATCAAAACCGCTCCAACAACAGCGGCCCACTCCCAGCGACGCGTAGAATGAAAAACTTGAGATAGCGGAACAACCAACCAATTCGTCCCCGCCCAAGCCAAGCGAGCAATCGGATCAAAAATCGACAAACGTTGATAAAAAACGTAGACACGAAGAAGCATCAAACAACCGATGAAGGTCGTGATGATGTTAAAAAGAAAAGCGATAAATTGAATCACGATAATTTCTACTCAGTTTCGTTGTAATGCCAGTATTGTAGCTGACCGTTTAGGAATGCGTCATCCAGGGTTTTACGCATGGAAAAATAGGGCCCGGGATCGGTTTTTCGCCCCGGTGCAATGTCGCTGTGACCTGTAATAAAACGCACTGTCGGATATCGATGAACAATGGCTACCAAAAGCGACTGCAAGGCATCGTACTGAATGGGCTCAAAAGGTACAAAGTCGCTTCCTTCCATCTCAATACCGATAGAAAAATCATTACAACGCTCATGCCCCATGAAATTGGACTTTCCTGCGTGCCATGCGCGCTTTTCAGTTTCCACAAATTGCCAAATCTCACCCTTACGATCAATGAAAAAATGGGAGGAAACTTCCAGTCCTTTTAGTGATTCGAACGTAGGGTGAGCGGTCGTATCAATCGTTGCATCAAAAAGCGCCTGTACATACCCCGTACCGAACTCCCCTGCCGGCAAAGAAATGTTATGAATGACAACGAGTGAAAGGGGAAGTTCTCCCATTCTTTCATCAAAATGAGGACTCTTGTGCCAATGCACATTGGCCCCTAAAAGGCGACCTTGGGAATTAATTTGAAGTGCCCGCATTTTTCTTTGCTTTCTCCAAGCACGCCTTAGAGCAGTAGCTCACACCGTTGCTCCACTCCCCGTCAACTTCAGCAAAATGCACACCGCAAATAGGACATTGAATCATTTTCTTTGATTGACGCTCGGTTACCTTTTTGCGATCAATGATCTCGCGTTTGCGCTTGCTCCAAAGAGCAAACAAAACGACAATCAACAGGATGAAAAATACAATTTTTCCAAACATTCGCTCTTCACTCTAGACGAAACAAAAGATGGTGACGACTTGTGCACAAACGCCAACCCAAAATAAAAGTGCTGTGCTTGCACGCTCCCAAGACAAAAACTTTCGAGCCAATACCAAAAGACCGAAAGTGACCCAAGCCACAAATGTCAGAAGACTCTTTTTATCTCCTGCAATGAGCATATCAAAATAGCCGTTGATCGACATCACGCCGGTAATGAGCGTCAGAGTCAAAAAGATAAATGCAGCATTTAGAAAGCGTTGGAATAGATCGCCTGCTGAACGTGTTTTTATCATTTCCACAGCTGACATAAAAGAAAAACTGTAAGCCACTACGCCCAAAGCCAAATGAATTTTCGTGGCCGGCGTGGGATTTATCATCGGAGCGACACTTGAGGGCAAAACCATAGGGGCCCAAACACCGAAAGCCGCGACCATCAAGACAAGCGCCAACAGAGAGCTTCCCTGACCATAGATAGAGCCAAACAACAAAACTAAAACACTGATAAAACAGATGGCAGAAATGATTGATCCCATTCCTAATGCCAAGGTGTGAGAGGCCACAAAAATCCCGGATTGTAGAACCCAAAAATGCGCAATCACCCCCAAAGCGGTCACACCCAAAACCCAAAAGGGTGTCTCATCACTCTTCTTTTTTACATTGAAGAGAATTTTTACAGCACAAAACAGATAAAAAATCGTTGTAAAACCGTAAAATAGTAAGTTTGAATCCATTTGCAAAACTCGCCCAATCTAAGAAAAAAGGTTGACGATATTGATCAGCCCATTGTAAGGCAAGCTTTTTGCATATGTTTGAATCTTTTGAACACTTTTGCAATTTAGAACACTTATGCTTAACGACCTTAGCCAACGCCTCTCCCGTGTCATCAAAACCATGCGCGGTCAGGCTCGTTTGACCGAAGAAAATACCAAAGAAATGTTGCGAGAAGTGCGCATTGCACTTCTTGAAGCTGACGTTGCTTTGCCTGTGGTGCGTGAACTCATTGCTCGCATCAAAGCCAAGGCCATGAACGAGGAAGTCATCGGTAACCTCAACCCAGGTCAAGCCTTGGTCGGTATCGTTCAAAAAGAACTTACAGACATTATCGGTGGTAGTCTCTCTGAAGAAGAGAAGTCGCTTAACTTAGCCACGCAACCCCCTGCCGTGATTTTGTTATCCGGTTTACAAGGTGCCGGTAAAACGACCTCTGCTGGTAAGCTTGCCAATTACTTGGTTAACGAATTAAAGAAAAAAGTTTTAACGGTTTCGACTGACGTCTACCGCCCGGCAGCTGCAGAGCAATTAAAAGTTATCACCGAACAAGCGCATGCGGATTACTTTGAAATGAATCCCAATGCCAAGCCTTTGGCCATTGCTCAAGATGCTTTGCAACACGCTAAACGTTATTTCTACGACGTGTTGATCGTTGACACGGCCGGTCGCTTGTCCATTGATGAAGCCATGATGAATGAAGTGGCAGAAATTCATCAAAGTATCAAACCGTCTGAAACATTGTTTGTGGCCGATGCCATGCTCGGTCAAACGGCACTTGAAGCTGCCAAAGCCTTCCATGAACGACTCGCTCTTACCGGCGTGGTGCTCACGAAGCTTGACGGCGACTCTCGTGGCGGTGCCGCCCTTTCTGTGGCCTACACGATTGGCAAACCGATTAAGTTTGTGGGTGTCTCAGAAAAAATTGATGGTTTAGAGCCCTTTAATGCCGATGGGATGGCCAGCCGCATTCTCGGTATGGGTGACATCGTCGCCTTGGTGAAGGATGTTCAAAAAGCCATTGACGTCGAACAAACGCAAAAATTGGCCGCCAAGATTAAGTCCGGCGACAAATTTGACCTCAATGACTTTAAGGATCAATTGTCCCAAATGCGTAATATGGGCAGTTTTTCCAGCATGCTTGAAAAGCTTCCGGCTCAATTTGCCGATGCTGCCAGTAAACTCAATGACGAAGATGCCCATAAAGCATTGGCTCGTACCGAAGGTGTTATCAACTCCATGACGCCTTTCGAGCGTTCTCACCCCGACATCATTAAGGCCTCCCGTAAGCGTCGTATCGCCGCGGGTGCCGGTGTCCCCGTGCAAGAAGTCAACAAGATTCTCAAACAATTTGAACAAACCCAATCCATGATGAAAGCCATGAAAAAGGGCGGTCTTAGCAAGATGATGCGTGCCTTGGGCGGTCTCGGTCGCATGGGCGGCGGTGGCTTCGGTGGCATGGGTGGCTTCGGCGGCTTTGGCCGTTAAGGATTATTGTGAGCGACTTCGTTCGAATTTTAGGTATTGACCCCGGACTCAATCACACGGGCTTTGGGGTCATTGACGTTTATGGTAGTGACATTCGATTTGTCACCGCCGGTGTTGTTCATGTACCTAAAGGTGAACTGTTTGAACGTCTTCATTGCATTTACGAAAACGTTTTTAAAATCGCCACAGACAACCAACCCACGTTTGCGGCTTGCGAAAAAGTTTTCGTCAATATCAATCCTCACTCCACGCTTTTGCTGGGGCAAGCCCGAGGAGCAGCGATTACGGCATTAGCTTCTGCCAAACTCTCCGTTTATGAGTTCACTCCAACGGAAATTAAGCAAGCGGCTGTGGGCACGGGTCGAGCCAATAAAGCGCAAGTGCAAAGCATGATGTCACATATGTTGGGGCTTCCTGAAAATATCCAAGCTGACGCCGCTGACGCTCTTGCTTGTGCTGTTTGTGCCGCACAATCATTCAGAATGATTCAAAGCATGGATGCTCCAAAAACGTCTGCGGGTCACGCAAGACGTCGTAAAACATCCAAAAATCGTGATGCATGGGAAGTTGCAATAAGGAATAAAACAAAATGATCGGACGTATTCAAGGCAAATTAATTGAAAGCAACCCACCGCATATCATGGTGGATGTTCACGGCGTGGGCTACGAGATCGATGTCCCAATGTCAACGTTTTATAACCTTCCTGCCGTCGGTCATGAGGTGACGCTTTTGACGCATTTTGTTGTGCGTGAAGATGCTCAATTGCTCTATGGTTTTTTGACGGCAGAAGAGCGTGATACGTTCCGACTTTTGTTGAAAGTTTCCGGGATCGGCGCTCGTACCGCGCTTTCGATTTTATCGGGCATGTCCGTGGCGGATTTGGTTAACGCCGTTGCGCTTCAAGAAGCCGGCATTTTGACCAAAGTTCCGGGGATCGGGAAAAAGACAGCTGAGCGTTTGTTGTTAGAACTTAAAGACAAACTCACGGGTGCCTTAGCCGGTAGCAGTGCCGTCACTGTCAGTTCCACATCGACCGACATTATCAACGCATTGATCGGTCTTGGCTACAGCGATCGTGAGGCTCGTGCCGTTGTTAAAAAACTTCCTGCGGACGTTTCTGTCTCTGACGGCATTCGTATGGCCCTTCAACATATGGTGAAGTAAAAGTGAGCGACAATATTGAACGCATTGTGGCTGCAGAATCCTTCTCAGCCAATGAAGAAAACATTGATCGTGCCTTGCGCCCCACGCGTCTGGCTGATTATGTCGGTCAGCCCAAGGCCTGTGAACAATTATCCGTTTTCATTGAAGCCGCCAAAGCCCGTGGCGAAGCCCTTGATCATTTATTGGTGTTTGGCCCTCCCGGGTTAGGTAAGACGACACTTGCTCATATTGTGGCCAACGAAATGGGGGTCAATTTGCGTCAAACCTCCGGCCCCGTTTTAGAGCGCCCCGGTGATTTAGCTGCCATTTTGACGAATTTGCAAGAAAACGACGTGTTATTCATTGATGAAATTCATCGTTTATCTCCCGTTGTTGAAGAAATCTTGTACCCGGCGCTCGAAGACTTCCAAATCGACATTATGATCGGAGAAGGCCCCGCAGCTCGCTCGATTAAACTTGATTTAAAACCCTTTACGTTGATTGGTGCTACGACTCGAGCAGGGATGCTGACCAATCCCTTGCGAGCCCGTTTCGGCATCGTCTCGCAATTACAGTTTTATTCAAACGAAGATTTGGCAAAAATCGTCAAGCGAAGCGCACGATTGCTCAACGTCTCGATGGATGAACAAGGTGCTTTTGAAATCGCCCGTCGCAGCCGTGGCACGCCTCGTATTGCCAACCGTCTCTTAAGACGCGTTCGTGACTACGCTCAAGTAAAGTACAACGGTGTCATTACTCGAGATGTGGCTGACAAAGCCCTTGAAATGTTGGACGTCGACCCGTTGGGTTTTGACTTAATTGACCGAAAATTTTTATTAGCAATTATTGAAAAATTCAATGGCGGCCCCGTGGGTATTGATAACTTAGCTGCGGCTGTTGGTGAAGATCGCGAAACACTCGAAGATGTGGTTGAACCCTATTTGATCCAACAAGGTCATCTTCAAAGAACGCCTCGCGGTCGTATGGCAACGTTGTCGGCCTATGAACACTTCGGCTATGACCCTCGTGGTTTAAAAGACACGGGTTCTCTTTTTTAAGTCATTATGCAAAACGAATTTACTTGGCCCATTCGAATTTATTACGAGGATACGGATGCTGGCGGTATTGTCTACCACTCGAATTACCTAAAGTTTTTCGAACGTACCCGTACAGAATTTTTGAGGGCCCTAGGTTGGAATCAGCAACAGTTAACGGAAGATGGGGTCTGTGCATTTGTGGTCTCGGGCTTATCTATCCGCTATAAACGCCCTGCTCGGCTCGATGACACGATTGTTGTTACCGCAAAAATTAAACGCATTCGTCGCGCAAGCTTCACCATTGAACAAAAAGCCCTTAGAGATGAAACGCTACTAGCGCATGGTGAAGTGGATGTTGCCTGTATTTCTCCGAAAACAGGAATGCCCATCCCCATTCCTGACGAAATGTTTAACCAAATTAACGCCGCTCTTACACAAGAAACGGATTTAAACGAAAAAAAATAGAAAAATCGGTAAGATAGGGAATTTTCTACTTTTGATATTGCCGATTAGCTCCCTGTAAAGGATTAAAAAATGAACGCTAGCGCAGATATGTCCATCTTGTCTTTGCTCACCCACGCCAGTGTCGTGGTGCAAGCCGTTTTGGCCATTTTGATTATTTTGTCTTTGATTAGCTGGACTCGTATTTTTCAAAAATTCATTCAATTGCGCAAAGCCAGTCGATTGAGCGAAGAATTTGAAAGTCGTTTCTGGAGCGGCTCCGAGTTAACGAAGCTCTACGAACACGCTCAAAATCAACGTGAACGTTCCGGCACACAAGAACGTATTTTTGCCTCTGGTATGACGGAATATTTAAAGCTCTCCCAACACGACTCGGCTGAAGCATTAGGTGGTGTGCGCCGTGCTATGCGAGCAACCTATCAACGTGAAATGGATAGTTTGGAAAGCGGCTTGACGACGTTGGCTTCCATCGGTTCTGTTTCCCCGTACGTGGGCTTATTCGGTACGGTTTGGGGGATCATGAATGCCTTTACGGGCCTGTCCGCTCTTGATAACGCTTCTCTTTCAACCGTGGCTCCTGGTATTGCAGAAGCCTTGGTCGCAACGGCTATCGGTTTGTTTGCAGCTATTCCTGCTGTGGCCGCCTATAACCGATTTGCTAGCGACGTTGAACGCTTAGCAAACCGTTACGAAAGTTTTGCCGAAGAATTCCAAAATATCCTTCAACGCCAAAGAGGCTAAATCATGGAAGGACTTCGTTCTGCTCGTAAGTCTTCCCGTCGAATGTTGGCCGAAATTAACGTCGTGCCCTACATTGACGTGATGTTGGTATTGGTGGTGATCTTGATGGTCTCTGCCCCCTTTGTTAATCCTTCACTGGTGAACTTACCGAGCGTAAAAAAGGCTGAGAAAGCCCCCGATACGATTATTGAAGTCGTTGTTCATCCGACCGGTGCTATGAGTGTGCGCAAGGGCAAGGATCTCCTTGCTGTTGATATGCCTGGACTCATTTCTGCTGTTAAAACGGCTCAAGCCGGCAATAAAGAAGTACCGGTTGTCATTGCCGCCGATAAAGTTGTTCAATACGAACAAGTGGTCAATGTCATGAAACAACTGCAAGCTGCCGACATCAGTCGTGTCGGTTTGTCATTAAAAGTCGAGAGATAAATCGTGAGTGACAACCAAAAACCTTTGGCTCATGAAAAAAAAGAATCTCAAAGCATGAAGCCACACAAAAAGAACTCTCAAGGCAATGAGCAATGGGGGATCTCTTTTGTGTTGGCAGTTTCTGTTCACGCCTTATTGTTTGTTGGTTTGTTTGTTGTCTTTCAATGGAATCGCGTCAGTGATGAAGTGGTTTATGCCGAATTGTGGGCACCGGCACAAATTGCCTCTACGCCCGTAGAACCGGTCAAAGTTGAAAAACCACAAGAAGTTGAACAACCGAAACCAGAACCTGAGCCTGAGCCGGAACCCGAGCCCGAGCCAGAACCCGCTCCACCACCGGAGCCTCCCAAGCCTCAAGAGCAAGCGCCTTCAGAGCCCTCTGAAGATGTGATTCGTCAACAAGACGAAGAAAAGAAAAAACTCGAAGAACAAAAGCGCTTAGAGGAAGAAAAGCGACTCGAGGAACAGAGAAAACTTGAAGAGCAAAGGAAGCTTGAAGAGCAAAAGAAGCTCGAAGAGAAAAAACGCCTCGAAGAAGAAAAGCGTAAAGCCGAAGAGAAAAAGCGCCAAGAGCAACGTCGAAGAGAGCAAGCCAGGCGCTTAGCCCAACAGATGCAACAGCAAGAAATGCAACGTTTACAACAAACGTCGCAAAACAATGCTGCAGGCGTTTCAGCCTCCATGGGTGGTGCTCAATCGGCCGTTTACAATTCTCGTATCGTCGCATGCGTGCGTCGTAATCTCATCTTCTCGGTCACGCCGGATATGAAGAGCGGCCAATACGAAACCGTCTATGAAGTAACGCTTTTGGAAAACGGGCAACAAGCGGCTGCGCCGAAATTACTAAAAGCCAGTGGATTGCCAGCCTATGATCGAGCTGTTGAATCCGCTATCCGCATGTGCGATCCGTTCCCCGTTCCTGATAACGGGAAGCCGCCCAAAACAATTCAGTTAACCTTTGATCCGGTTGACTCAAAACAATAATCTTGTTGGAGTAAGTTATGCATAAATTCAATTCACGATTTGCAGAAAGTCTTGGCCTTTCCTACGGTGGCTGCGTCCGAGATCTCGTTCGCTTCACCTCTGGCGAAGTGGCTAATGCTGTTAACGCTCCCTTGCCTTTTTTCCGTTTCTTCAATCCGGAAGCCACGCGCAACTTTAATGCTCAATGGGCCGCTATGCTTGAAGCCATCGGTATGCTTGCGGCAATGACGGAATCGGAAGAATATCGTCAAAATGAAAAGCTCGTTAAAAAGACGCTCTTTCATATGCACCAAACGGTGGAAATGACTTTGACGGAAAAACTTTTGAGTCAATTAACGCCCGAGGCCAAGCAACGCTATGAAGAAGCTCGCAAGCTTTTGGTAAAAGAAGCTTTGGTTCCTGAAGCCAAAAAGGCCGACTTGTCGGAAGCTTTCTTAAAAGTCATTCACGGCGAGAAGTATGAAAAGGTGAGTGAACGCACCAAAGTCCAAGCTTTAAAGCAAGTTTCGTTGGCTTACGATGTTTTCCGTCGCGTCTATTATGTGGAAATCGCTCACTTTGAAAATGAGTCTGTGAATATTCCCGAAGAAGAAAAAGAAACGAAGTAAAAAGAAAGACCTTAAAAGTCTTATCAACGGCTGAAATCAAAGGGGTTTCAGCCGTTTTTCTTGTTCTTAACTCTCGAAAAAAAAACATTAAAAATGTCTCAAAAAGACAACAAAGTGAGTTTTTTTTGATAAAAGAGAAAAAAAAATCATTTTTTCGAGCTTTTTTTACACAATCCCCTAGTTATCAAGGGATTAGATGCTGTATATTAGGGTTGTTCTCGTTCAGAATTTCTCATAAGGAGTGCACCAATGAACAAACAAGAACTTATCGCTATCGTTGCTGAAGAAAACGAACTCTCCAAGGCCCAAGTTGGTCGCGTTATCGATTCCGTTTTTGACGCCATCGTTAAGTCTGTTGCTAAGGGCGACGGCTTCCAATTGATTGGTTTTGGTACGTTTAAGGCTGCTCAACGTGCTGCTCGTGAAGGTCGCAATCCTTCTACCGGCGCTACGATCAAGATCCCGGCCACGACGTTGCCGAAGTTCACCGCTGGCGCTGCCTTCAAGGCCGCTGTTGCTAAGAAGAAGTGCTGCAAGCGCTAATCTCTTCAGCGATTGAACAAAAAAAGCCACCTAAATCTGGTGGCTTTTTTCATGAATGGAAAAGAACTCAGAGCACAAGCGCCTGAGTTCTACTTCCATTAGTGAGCGTTTTTGATGAAATCAACGATTTCGTCCAACTTGACCATTTGTTTGTCTTTGATGGTACGACGGTGAGCGTATTCCACTTCACCCGTCTTGAGACCGCGTTCACCAATCACAACTCGGTGCGGTACGCCAATCAATTCCCACTCAGCAAACATCACACCAGGACGCATATCACGATCATCGATGATGACATCAATACCAGCGGCCTTCATGTCTTCATAAAGCTTATTGGCAGCTTCACGAACGGCTTCACTCTTGCCGTAGTTCATCGGACAGATGACCGTCGTAAACGGTGCCATAGAATCGGGCCAAATAATGCCTTGTTCGTCATGGTTTTGCTCAATGGCTGCACCTAAAAGGCGCGTCACGCCAATGCCGTAGCAGCCCATTTCCATGACTTGCGGCTTACCCGTTTCATCCAAGTACGTTGCACCGAATGCTTCGGAATACTTGCGACCAAGGTAGAACACGTGACCGACTTCAATACCGCGTTGGAGTTTGAGCGTACCCTTACCATCCGGGGACACATCACCTTCAACAACGTTACGTAAATCAGCAGCCTTGGCTTCAGGCAAATCACGACCCCAATTCACGCCGGTGATGTGGAAACCTTCTTCGTTGGCGCCACAGATGAAGTCACTCATGTTCATTGCCGTCAAGTCAGCATAGACCACGATGTCTTCTTTGATACCAACAGGGCCTAAGTAACCAGGCTTGCAACCGAAGGCTGCAACGATTTCAGCGTCAGTGGCGAAGCGGAAACCTTCCTTCAATTCGGGCAATTTACCGGCCTTTACTTCATTGAGTTCGTGATCAGCACGCAACATGATCATCACGATTTGGGCAGGCAACGGTTCACCCTTTTCATTGACTCGATCAGCAGCCAAAATCACGGACTTCATCGAAGTCGTCAATTCTTTACCCAAAAGTTCGACGACATCTTCGCACTTTTCACGACCCGGGGTCGGAACTTTTTGCATTTCTTCCTTAGCGGCTTGACGCGTTTCAATCAAGCTTTGAGCCGGACACAATTCGATATTGGCGGCGTATTCGCTTTCGGGGCAGTAGGCAATCAAATCTTCACCCGTATCAGCAATCACTTGGAATTCATGAGAGCTGTCACCGCCGATAGAACCCGTATCGGCGGCCACGGCGCGGAAATTCAAACCTAAACGCTTAAAGATGCGTTGATAGGCATCGTACATCTTACGATAGGAAATCAAGGCCCCTTCTTGATCACGGTCAAAGGAATAACCATCCTTCATCGTGAATTCACGACCACGCATCACGCCAAAACGCGGACGACGTTCATCGCGGAACTTCGTTTGGATTTGGTAAAGATTAACCGGCAATTGACGCCATGACTTAATTTCGGAGCGAGCAAAATCCGTGATCACTTCTTCTGCCGTCGGTTGAATCACGAAGTCGCGATCGTGACGATCTTTAAAGCGAAGCAATTCCGGGCCGTACTTTTCCCAACGACCGGACTCTTGCCAAAGTTCCGCGGGTTGAACAACCGGTAAAAGAAGTTCAATTGCGCCGGCGCGTTCCATTTCTTCACGGATGATTTGTTCCGTCTTACGAATGGAACGCAAACCCATCGGCATATAGGTATAGATACCGGCTGCCAAGCGTTTAATCATCCCGGCACGGATCATAAATTGTTGACTAGCAACATCGGCGTCAGCAGGAGCTTCCTTTAACGTCGAAATAAAAAAAGAAGTAGCACGCATTGTTTTCTCGCGGTTTAATGTAAAATTTTTCTAATATGCACTCTACTTTAAAAAAGTGGAGTAAATAAGAGATTTTAAGAGAATTTGAGGCCTTTATGTTGGATAGCGATGGCTACCGCCCCAACGTCGGGATTATTTTGGTCAACAGAGACAATAAAGTTTTCTGGGCCAAACGAATCCACAAGCCCGCCTGGCAGTTTCCTCAAGGCGGTGTCGACGAGGGCGAAGACCTAGAGACTGCGTTAATGCGCGAGCTCTATGAAGAGATTGGTTTAACGCGTGATGATGTACAAATTATCGCTCACACGAATGAGTGGCTCTATTACGATGTTCCGGAACCCTTCCGCCGAACGAGTCGTTCGATGTATCGCGGACAAAAACAAATTTGGTTTTTATTGCGAATGAATGCGCCGGACGAAAAAATTAATTTGTACGCATCCGGCACACCGGAGTTTGACGCTTGGCGTTGGAACGACTATTGGGTTCCGTTGCGTGATGTGATTGACTTCAAACACGATGTCTATCGCAAGGCGCTGGCGGATTTAGCACCCCATTTATTTACCCCGGATGACCGTCGTTGCAAGCCCAGTCAGGACTGGTTGCTTTACGGTTTCTAAAGCGTCAAGGCCCGAAGACTCGGGCCTTACAAATTTCTATCGAAAAAACGCAAGATTAACTTGCATAACTCTTTGATTTGTGAAATAATCCGCTTCTCCACGCAATAGTAGGCGGACATATTGTCCGACCGATTAACAATAAAAAGGTTTCGCAGACAGTGCGTTGGCTGAGCGAAACGGGCGAGGTATTTAAATGTACGCAATTATCAAGACCGGTGGTAAGCAATATCGCGTCGCCGCTGGTGAAAAGCTCAAGGTTGAATCCTTGAACGCTGAAGTCGGCTCCCAAGTGACCATTTCTGAAGTCTTGGCTGTCTCCGACGGTAACGAACTCAAGGTTGGCGCTCCCTTCGTTGAAGGCGCTAGCGTCACCGCTACGGTCGTCTCTCATGGCCGTCACGACAAGGTCCGCATCTTCAAGATGCGTCGTCGTAAGCACTCCATCAAGAGCGCTGGTCATCGTCAAAACTACACTGAGCTCAAGATCGAAACGATCGCAGCTTAATTTGGACTTTTTAGAGAGTAATACAAAATGGCACATAAAAAGGGCGGCGGCTCTACCCGCAACGGTCGTGATTCCCAAGCTAAGCGTCTTGGTGTGAAGGTTTTCGGTGATGCAGCCATCAACGCCGGTGGTATCATCGTTCGTCAACGTGGTACGCAATTCCACCCGGGCGACAATGTCGGCATGGGTCGTGACCACACGTTGTTTGCTAAGGTTGACGGTACGGTCAAGTTCGAGGTCAAGGGCCCGAAGAATAACCGTTTCGTGAAGGTTATCCCCGCCTAATTTAGGCATTAGGGATTCAATCCTTCTGTCTCATTTTTGAGACACCTTATTAAAGAAAAAGGCCATGTCGAATGACATGGCTTTTTCTGTCAATAGTTTAGGTAGACTATTGGAGTCCTATTTTGGGGTGTTTTTATGAAATTCGTTGATGAAGCGCGAATCGAAGTCGCAGGTGGTAAAGGCGGTAATGGTGTCGCCTCTTTCCGCCGAGAAAAATTTATTCCGAAAGGTGGCCCCGATGGTGGTGACGGTGGCCGCGGTGGTAACGTGTATGCCGTTGCCGATTGCAACATTAATACGTTGATTGACTATCGCTACGCTCGTAAGCATTTTGCTCGTAATGGCGAAAACGGTCGTGGCGCTGACTGCTACGGTGCAGCCGGTAACGATATTGAACTTCGTATGCCGGTCGGTACTTTGGTTACCGACAGCGAAACCGGTGAAACGATCGCTGACTTGACCAAGCACGGCGAACGCTATCTCATCGCTCACGGCGGTAAGGGCGGTTTGGGTAACCTGCACTTTAAATCCAGTACCAACCGTGCTCCGCGTCAATGCACGCCGGGCGAAGAAGGCGAGCATCGCTTCTTGAATTTGGAATTGAAGGTATTGGCCGATGTGGGTTTATTGGGTATGCCCAATGCCGGCAAGTCAACCTTTATCTCCGCCGTCTCCAATGCTCGTCCGAAGATTGCAGACTACCCCTTTACGACTTTGCACCCGCAATTGGGTGTGGTTCGTGTTGGCCCTGAACAAAGTTTCGTGGTCGCCGATATTCCTGGATTGATTGAAGGAGCTTCAGAAGGCGCTGGTTTAGGTCACTTGTTCCTTCGTCACCTCTCCCGCACAAAGCTTTTATTGCATATCATTGATATGGCTCCGTTCGATCCCGATGTTGATCCGATCGAAGAAGCCAAGGCTCTTGTTGAAGAGCTTCGCAAATACGATGAAACGCTTTATGAAAAACCGCGTTGGGTCGTTATCAATAAGATTGACTTGGTTGCCGAAGAAGAACAAGACGAGCGCATTGATGCTGTCATTGATGGTTTGAACTTGACGGCCGATGATCGTATCTTTGTCATTTCTGCTGCGACCCGTGAAGGTTGCGAAGAATTGATTAGCGCAATTGCTCAATACGTTGATGATGAACGTCGTAAACAATTCCAATATTTGGGCGATGAACGCGTTGATGAAGAGGAAGACTTCGTAGAAGAGGTTGAACTCGAAAAAGACGGTCAATAAGAAAAAAGCCTAATTTTTAGGCAAACGTAGCGTCACAGTCACACTGTGGCGCTATTTTTTTTGTTAAATCTCCAAGAAAATGAAAAAAATAGCTATTTTTGTCATATTCTTGTCACAATTATGTCATAGACTTGTCACAACTTTTTTTGGCCTGGCCGAAAAGTCTTTCCGCATAATGAAAAACTAGAGATTTCAAATGGAATACTACTATATTGCAATGCTCTGCTTCTTGGGCTGTCTTGCGATTTTTGACTTGTTTGTCGGCGTGAGTAATGACGCTGTTAACTTCTTAAATTCAGCGCTCGGTTGTCGCATCGCTCGATTCCGCACCACAATGTGGGTTGCCACACTCGGTGTTCTATTGGGCGCTACGTTCTCCTCGGGTATGATGGAAATTGCCCGTTCCGGGGTCTTCCACCCGCAAATGTTCACATTTAGTGAAATCATGATCATCTTCTTTGCGGTGATGATTTCCGACATCATTTTATTAGACACGTTCAACTCTCTCGGTTTGCCGACCTCTACAACGGTTTCCATTGTGTTTGAATTGCTCGGTAGTGCCATTGCCGCCGCTTTGTTCAAGATCTATTTAAGTGACGGCTCTTTTGCTGAAGTCTTCAATTACATCAACACCACGAAATCTCTTACCATCATCTCCGGTATTCTTATTTCCGTTGTTGTCGCCTTCTTCTCCGGTGCGATTGTTCAGTACCTTGTTCGTTTAGTATTCTCCTTCCATTTTGAAGGTGCTTATCGCAAGATCGGCGGTATCTTCGGTGGTTTCTGTATTACGGCCATCGCCTACTTCTTGATCATGAAGGGCGCCAAGAATGCGAGTTTCATGCAACCGGAATGGGTCGCATGGATTAACGACAATACGTTTATGATTGCCTCACTCATGTTTGTGGGCTTGAGCATTATTTTCCAAATCTTGATGATGGCCTTTAAGGTCAATATCTTCAAGATTGTTATTCTCTCGGGTACCTTCTCTTTGGCTTTTGCTTTCGCCGGTAACGACTTGGTGAACTTCGTCGGTGTCCCGTTGGCAGCTTTAGATAGTTGGGAACAATGGTCTGTTTCCGGTATTGCCGATGAACAATTTATGATGGGTGGCTTATTGGAGCCGACCTCTACTAATACGTTCTTCTTGTTGGCTTCCGGTCTCGTGATGAGTTTAACGTTGTGGTTCTCTAAGAAAGCCCACCGTGTTTTGCAAACGTCTTTGAACTTATCTTCTCAACAAAGCGATCATGAACTCTTCGGTTCTTCCTTACCGGGTCGCGTGATTGTTCGTGCTGGTATCGGTTTGAACAATGTTGTTCATCAAATTATTCCGATGTCGGTTCAAAATGGTTTAAACAAGCGCTTTGTTCCTAAAGCCTTGGAAAAAGACGAAGAACCGTTGCCCTTTGACTATGTTCGTGCCTCTGTGAACTTGGTTTTGTCCGCTATTTTGATTGCCTCTGCCACCTCTTTGAAGTTGCCGTTGTCTACGACGTACGTCACTTTCATGGTCGCCATGGGTTCTTCATTTGCTGACGGTGCTTGGGATCGTGAAACCGCTGTTTATCGTATCTCCGGTGTTTTGACCGTGATTAGCGGTTGGTTCGTTACGGCTTTGACGGCAAGTACTTTGGCTGGCACGATTTGTACGTTGATATTCTTCGGCGGTGGCCCCTTGTCCTTCCTCTTGTCGCTCTTTGCCATTTTCCTCTTGATTCGTTCCAATCAACGCTTCAAGCGCCAAGAAATGGCTTACAAGGCCGAACGTAACGTTCGCTACGACGTTCCGATGATTCGTGAATTGCTCAATAAGCGTGTGGGTGAAGAACTCTGCACGACGGTTGGTCTTTTTAACAACATCGTTGACAACTTCTTAAACGACAGCGAATCCGGTTTGCGTCGCGCGAAGGAAGCCACCAATGAGCACTTTGATTTGCTCACGAAAGAACGTAGCGTCTACTACCGCATGTCCAACTCTCGTCATAAGCCGACGAAAGAAGACTTTGACGCTCGTTATGCCTACTTCCGTACGTACACGAATTTACGCGAAGTCGGTCGTTCCTTGCAAAACTTGTCTCGCTTGACCAAAGAACATATTGCCAATCGTCACCGTACGTTTATCGGCGAGCCCGCTCAAGATTTGGCAGATTTGTCGATGTTGTTGGTCGAAGTTGTCGGTAACGTTAATGGGCGTGGCGATATTGATGCTTTGCGCAAAAATGCTGTGAAGTTGATGTCTCGCACGGAAGAAATTCAAGAAAAGCTCTTGAGAATGGGACCGGATGCCGGTATCTCTTCTCGTGGTTGCGAGCTTTACTTAACGTTCTTGCTCTTTGCTCGAGACTTCATCAACCACTACGAAATCATCGCGATGCTTTTGCAAAAACTCAATCACGATGAAAACGATGACAAAATCTAAGTAGCTGATTGATTCATTGGGGAGGATTGAAAAGTCCTCCCCTATTTTTTGCTCGCAACATCTTGCTTTCGCTTATAATTCTCGGATTATGACAAATACTCAATCTTCTCAAATCAGTAGCGTAAAAGCTGCCCTAGCTCCTATTGCCGAGGATTTGCGTGCCGTTGACCGCATTCTTCACGAGGAACTACAAAATAGTCAAAGCCCAATGGTGGCAGAAGTCGGTGCCTATATCACCGAAGCCGGTGGCAAGCGAATGCGCCCTGCCTTATTAATGTTGATGGCCAAGGCTCTCGGCTATGAAGGTACCGTTCACCAAGAGTTGGGCGCCACGATTGAAATGCTTCATACGGCAACACTCATGCATGACGATGTTGTTGATGAAGGCATGATGAGAAGAGGTCGAGAAACGGCCAATGCCAAATGGAATAACGGCATTGCTGTTTTGGTGGGAGACTTCATGTACACGCGCTCCTTCCAAATGATGGTGCGTATCGGCAACCTCAAAGTCATGGAAGCACTGTCGGGTGCAGCCAATGTTTTGAGTGAAGGCGAAGTCATTCAAATGCAAAATGCACACGACCCTTCCGTTAATGAAGAACGTTACCTTCGTGTCATTGAGCGCAAAACTTCCGTACTTTTTGCGGCCGCTGCCAAAATGGCGGCTGCCATTGCCGATGCTACCCCCGAACAAGAAAAAGCTTTGGTGGATTACACCATGGCTTTGGGTAACGCTTTCCAAATTGCCGATGACATTTTGGATTACTCAGGAGATCCTGCTCAAAGCGGTAAGCAAATTGGAGCCGACTTTGCCGAAGGTAAAGTCACGTTGCCTGTGATCTATGCTTTGGAAGAAACAACTCCTGAAGAAAAGGCCTTCATTGAAGATGCTATTCGCAATGGTCACGGAGATTTTGAACAAATTTCTGCCATTATCCGTCGTACCAATGCCATCGATCGTTGTAAAAAACGCGCAAAAGTGGAATTAGAAAATGGCAAAAATGCATTAAATGCAATTTCTCCTTGCATTTTCAAAAATTCACTGATACAATTATTATCCTTCGTTGTTGAGAGAGAAGTCTAGCAATGACGAATGTCGGGGTGTAGCTCAGCCTGGTAGAGTACTACGTTCGGGACGTAGGAGTCGGAGGTTCGAATCCTCTCACCCCGACCATTTCTTGTTTTCAAAAAAAAAATAAAAATGCGACTTTTTTAAAGTCGCTTTTTTATTTTCAAAAATCAGTCTTTCATCCTATCCGTGATTTTTTTTCCAACGTATAATTTTTCTCAGTTTCACTGAATTCTCAGACAAAGGGATAATATGCCTTGGATTGTTGGTCTCACCGGTGGTATTGGTGCCGGGAAAACATTAGCCAGTAACGCATTTGCTTCGCTCGGTGTCCCTGTCATCGACACCGATCTCATCAGTCATGCCCTCACGGCACCGAACGGTCTTGCCATTGATGCGATTCATCAAAAGTTTGGCGATGAACTTTTTAACGACGCCGGTCAACTTGATCGCGCCAAGATGCGAGAATTGGTTTTTAAAGATGCTGAAAAACGACAAGCGCTTGAGGCCATTTTGCATCCGCTCATTGCTCAAGTAGCGATGGCTTCAATTGCTCAGCATAGTGACGCACCGTACGTAATTTTGGCCGTTCCCCTTTTAGCAGAAAGTTCTGCTTGGCTCGATCGTTGTGATCGTGTTTTAGTGATTGACTGTGAGGTTGAAACACAAATTGAACGTGTTATGGCACGCTCCGGATTATCGCGCGAACAAACGCAAGCCATCATTATGAGTCAAGCCTCTCGCGAAGCTCGTAAAGCCATTGCCAACGAAGTCATTGTGAATGAATCAACGCCAGAACACGTCACTCAACAAGTAACGCGTTTGCACGACTTTTACCTTCGAATGGCCAGTCAATCCCCCAAAAGTGGAGAACCGGTATGATCGTTAAATGCCCTACGTGCGGAAAGTCTGTTGAGTGGTCAGATAAGTTCCCCTATCGACCGTTTTGCAGTGAACGCTGCAAGTTAATTGATTTGGGTGAATGGGCTAGCGACAGCTATGTCATTCGTGGCGAAGCCATGCAAAACTCTTCAAACGAAGCCGACGAATTAGCCCAAAAGCTCTTTTCCTCCATGCCGGAAGAAAAGAGCCCAAAGAAATAGTTAGATTTTCTCAATCCAACCATGCGCCCCATGCGGGCGCAAATGTTTTTCATTGTCGATTCGAACATTGCTTAAATAAATAGGAAGCGGATTTTCCATCAAAAGTCGCTCCCAAGCACTGGATCCCACACGAACAAATTCGGGTGCCCAAGCGAATAAAACGCCAGCTTGTTCGTAGGCTTCCCAAGCCTTCGGCTCAGCAGGACCTGCAATATTTTCATGTTTTGCCAAGGGTAAGTCTTCGACTTCTTCTAAATACACGCCATCGGCCTGCTTTTGAAGTTCTTCAGAGCATTTTGCGCTAACCCAGAAACTCTTTACCCCGAATCGTTCCAACTCAGAGCGCCAAAAATCGATTTCTGGCGCATTTTTCACGCCAAGCATAACTGCGTCAAATCGACGATCTTCTTGCGCTTCTAAGGCGTTTAAAACCGTTTCCTTATCACTTTCTAAGCGAATCCAATGTTTGGGGAGAGCCAACCAACGTGCCAAGGGTTTCGTTGCCGGCAACATAGGTTCCGGCCAATTATCTAAGTCAAAGAAACCAAAGGATTGATGCTCCAGTGATCGGGGCTCGCAACTATAGTCCCAACAACGCAAAAAATGCAATTTCACACAGGCATGGGGATATTCATGAATAACCGTAACCCAGGGAGAACTCGCATGAATTTTCATGCCTAACTCTTCTCTCATTTCACGAACAAGTGCAGCGTGAGGTGTCTCGCCGAATTCCATCTTGCCACCAGGGAATTCCCACCAGCCGGCATAGACTTTACCTTCCGGGCGAGAACTGATTAAACATTGGCCTTGCTCATTAAATAAAACACCACAGGAGACGAGAGTGACAGCTCGAGAGGGTTGACTCATTTTTCTATTTCCTCAAATTGAAAGAGGCGCTTTCGCGCCTCTTAGTTGTCATTGATTAGGCAATGTGGCCGTGACAGTTTTTGAACTTCTTACCGGAACCGCACGGGCATTGAGCGTTGCGAGAAACGCCACGCCAATCCACCTTATCTAAATCGACACCATAGGGTGACATGCCCGTGAAGGACAACTCATTACCTTCATCATCACGCACCGTGTGATTGGCTTGTTCACCTTGCAACTCTCGGGCACCTTGAGCCTTTTGAGCTGCTTGGTCAGCCATCATTTGAGCTTGGGCTTCAGCTTCTTGAGCTAAGCGTTGTTGCTCTTCCATTTCTTCACGCGTTTGGACATGAACCGTCATCATGACACGCATAACGTTTTCACGCACACGATCCAACAACGTTTCAAACATAGCAAAGGCTTCACGCTTGTACTCTTGCTTGGGTTGCTTTTGAGCATAGCCACGCAAATAAATCCCTTGACGCAAGGCATCCAAAGCCGTAATGTGAGAGCGCCAGATGTGATCCAACACTTGCAACGTCACTTGGCGAGCAAAGTCAGACATGGCTTGAGCACCGGCCAATTCGACCTTTTCATTGAAGATACGATCAGCTTCAGCGACCAACATTTCCAACAAGTCTTCATCGGTCACAGAGTTGCTCTTTTCCAATTGAGCTTCGAAGTCCATGCTGATGCCCCATTCATTGGCAAGCACCTCTTGCAATCCCTTCAAATCCCATTGTTCTTCAACCGTGTCAGCAGGCACAAAAGCGCGGAATAAATCCGTAAAGAGACCATGACGCAAGCTCGTTATCATTTCGCTCATGTCTTGGCTTTCGAGGATTTCGTTACGTAAGCGATAAATCTCACGACGTTGATCATTTTGAACGTCATCGAATTCGAGCAATTGCTTACGAATATCGTAGTTACGACCTTCCACCTTACGTTGAGCACTTTCAATCATGCGAGAAAGCATGTTGGACTCAATGGCCACACCTTCTTCAAGATTTAACTTATCGGCGATAGCGCGCATGCGGTCACCACCGAAGATGCGCAACAACGGGTCTTCCATCGACAAATAAAAACATGAAGAACCCGGGTCACCTTGACGACCGGCACGACCGCGCAATTGGTTGTCAATACGACGGGATTCGTGACGTTCACTACCGATAATGCGCAAACCACCGGCTTGAACAACCTTTTCGTGTTCAACCTTCCAAGCCTCACGCATCTTTTCGATTTCAGCCGTCTTTTGTTCTTCAGTCAATTCTTCATTCTTTTGGATGGAATCAATAATCTTATTGATGCCACCACCCAACACGATGTCGGTACCACGACCGGCCATGTTGGTAGCAATGGTCACCATACCGGGGCGACCGGCTTCAAGCACAATTTGGGCTTCTTTTTCGTGTTGCTTAGCATTCAAGACATTGTGGCTAATGCCTTCTTTCGTTAACAATTGGCTCAAAGCTTCGGAGTTCTCAATCGAGGTCGTCCCCAAAAGCACCGGTTGTTCACGTTGGCAACATTCTTTGATGTCTTCAACAATGGCACGATACTTTTCATCAACCGTGCGGAAAACCTTGTCTTGTTGGTCATCACGAATCATTGCACGATGGGTCGGAATCACAACCGTTTCCAAACCGTAAATGTCTTGGAATTCGTAAGCTTCCGTATCGGCCGTACCCGTCATACCGGACAACTTCGTGTACATACGGAAATAGTTTTGGAACGTAATGGAAGCAAACGTTTGGTTTTCTTGATTGATTTGCACGCCTTCCTTAGCTTCAACGGCTTGGTGCAAACCTTCAGACCAGCGACGACCCGGCATCAAACGACCCGTAAATTCGTCAACGATCACGATTTCTCCGTTTTGCACAACATAGTGTTGGTCACGCTTAAAGAGGGCGTGAGCACGCAAACTGGCTTGCAAATGGTGCATCAAAATGATGTTTTGACCGGAGTACAAACTTTGACCGGCAGGAATCATGCCGCGTTCGGTCAAAATTTGTTCAATGTGTTCATGACCGGCTTCAGAAATGTAGACTTGATGAGCCTTTTCATCGACCCAATAATCACCTTCACCGTCTTCGGTAGCTTGACGCGTCAAAAGTGACGGAATCTCGTTGATTTGAGCATAGAGATCGGTATTGTCATCGGCCGGGCCCGAAATAATCAACGGCGTACGAGCTTCGTCAATCAAAATGGAGTCCACTTCGTCAACGATGGCATAAGCCAAACCGCGTTGGCGACGGTGGTTAATGTCGTACTCCATGTTGTCACGCAAGTAGTCGAAACCGAATTCGTTATTGGTACCGTACGTGATATCGGCAGCGTAAGCCAACACCTTTTCTTCGTTGGGTTGTTGGCTATAAATCGTACCGACGCTCAAACCCAAGAAATTGTAGAGACGACCCATCCATTCGGCGTCACGACGGGCCAAGTAATCATTGACCGTCACAACGTGTACACCCTTGGCAGGCAACGCATTTAAGTAAACTGCTAACGTTGCCGTCAAGGTCTTACCTTCACCGGTACGCATTTCAGCAATCTTGCCGTCATTGAGCACCATACCGCCGATTAACTGCACATCAAAGTGACGCATGCCCAACACACGGACACTGGCTTCACGAACGACGGCGAAAGCTTCAGGCAACAATGCTTCTAAGGTTTCACCCTTGGCCAAACGATCGCGAAATTCTTGTGTTTTGGCTTGAAGTTGCTCATCCGTGAGCGCCTTCATCGAATCTTCCAATTTGTTGATAGCAACACATTGGCGACGATATTGTTTAATCAAGCGATCGTTACGACTGCCGAAAATTTTGGTTAAAAGCTCAGAAAACATCTTTAAATACCTTAATCCCGTCCCTGATACCTTCAGGAAACAGATTTAGAAAGCAACCGAAAATGCGTTTACGGTTGCTTTCGTTGTACAATCCATAGCGTTGAATTATCGCACATTAACAGGGCTTTTTTGACTATTTTTTCCTTGAAAAACGTAAGGTTTTCTTAACGTTTTGTGACGAATATTGAATTTTGGAGCACGCACCATGAGAGATATGCGAAATTTCCACCAAATCTTGGAAAATCAAGGTGCTGATTCGTTTTTAAAAATGGAATTGCAAAGCGCTCGACTCAAGACACTGATTGCTCAAGCTTGCGTTTCTAAAGGTGTGCGAATCGACATTATGAATTGCACACATGTGACCCATCAGCCACAAGGCATCACCATTAACACCGTCACGCCAACGATGGCTAATCGTCTCAAGCAGATTCAGCCCACCATTGAAAAAAAACTTTTCGATGCCGGAATTACCACTCCAATCGTTGCGATTCGAAGCGGTAAAATCACTGCGCTTGCTCAGCCCGAAGCCTATCCCAAGGGAGAGCCTCGCATTGCACCCCCTGAGGCTGCACAACAAGTTTACGAAGAAGCACAGTTAGCTAAAGATGATGATGTTAGAGAGGCTTTGGAGCGCTTAGCGCAAGCGCTTAAGGCGTAGTTGCAGGCGCAATGTAGGCAGGCATTCTTTCTTGATCTTGATGGGCATACATATTTTCTAGGTATGCCACCAATACATCCATGTTGACAGGCGTCTTAATCGCCCCCTCACGCTCATGGTAGATAATCAAATGTTCATCAACGCTCAAGTGCCCGTAATTCAAGTAGCCTGCCACTTTTTGCATCACGTTAACGGCTTTGGGATGTTGGCGCTGAAACGCTCTAAGAAGTTTTCTGACACGATCGTCTCGCGTCAATTCAATCGCGCGATCTTGTTCACGAATCGTGAACTGTTGTGATGGCGTGGCCGTCTCTCTGATGACCACTGCCGTGGGATCTGTGGGTGGCGTTGAGCACCCCAAAAGTGACACCGAAATGATGCCACTCAATAACCAACCAAGTCGTTTATCGACATTAAAGCGCATTCGCACGTTCCAGAGCAAAATCCTCGGGATAATCTTTGCCTTCAAACGTTGCCCATTCCCAAGCGGTGGGATCGGCTAAAAGAGCCCTTAACAATTGGTTATTTAATCCATGACCGGATTTATAGGCACTGTAGCGAGCCAATAGAGGATGGCCTAAAACATAAAGGTCTCCCATGGCGTCCAAAATCTTGTGTTTGACAAACTCGTCTTGGGCACGAAGACCGTCACGATTAAGAATTTTTGCCTCATCCATCACAACGGCATTTTCAAGCGTACCGCCTTGAGCTAAGCCGATTGAACGAAGCATTTCAACGTCTTGAACGAAACCGAAGGTACGGGCTCGAGAAACGGCATTCTTGTACGTTGTTTCTGCCATATCAACTTCGGTAAATTGCACCGTTGCATCAATCGCAGGATGACCGAAATTAATGGAAAAAGCGAGTTTATAACCTTCATGAGGTTCAAGCATCGCCCATTTGTCCCCATCGATTACCTTAACGGGCTTTAACACACGCACAAAACGCTTGGGTGCCTCTTGTTCGACAACACCGGCGGCCTGAATCAAGAACACAAAGCTCGCTCCTGAACCGTCCATAATAGGAATTTCAGAAGCATCTACGTCCACATAACAGTTGTCAATCCCCAAACCGCTCAGCGCACTCATCAAGTGTTCAATGGTGGAGATTTTTACATTGCCTTCATTTAAGGTCGTTGCCATTCGCGTATCGTTAACGCGAGTTGCCTCTGCGGGCATCACCACTGGCGGATCCAAATCCACACGCGTGTAAACAATGCCGGTGTCGGGTTCAGCCGGACGCAAAGTCAAACAAACTTTTTGACCCGAGTGCAAACCGATACCTACGGTCTTTAACGGCTTTTTCAACGTTCTTTGTTTCAGCATAATGGCAAGCTTTTTAGCAACAAGATTGATTTGGAGGTTCTAAGACGTTTTTCGCCGAATAAATCGGCGAAAAACACTTTTTGGACTAGCTGTAGAAATTACTTCCCGTCTCGACGGCTGGACCACCAACCGGTGGACGGCCAATCACGAGAAGGGCTTTCTTCAGGCTCTTCTTCTGCCGGGCCGAAAGGCATCGGCACCGTTTCACCCAACTCTTGTTGCGGTTTAGCAGCCGGTTCTTGAGTTTGAACCGGTTGAGGAGTCATCGGTTGCATCACATTGGGACTCGGTTGAGCCGGCGGCACAACAGACTCTTGATGAGAAAGCGGCAAATCCCAAATATTGGTCACGGAAGCGGCCGGTTTTGCAGCTTGTTGAGCAGGAGCGGCAGCCATCGGCGGCACTTGAACGGCCGGCTTAGTGGCAGTCGTTGCCCAAACAGGACGTTCTTCTTCCTTCTTTTCCAACGGCGGAATCGAGTGATCGACACCACCGTCAAGACCCGTAGCAACCACCGTAACACGCATAGAATCACCCATGCTGTCATCGTAGGCAGAACCATAGATTACTTGAGCACCCTTGGCAGTGAAGTTCGTAATGATATTCATCACTGTCTTGGTTTCTTTCATCTTCATACTTTCTTCGCTGGCGGTGATGTAAACCAAAACGCCACGAGCGCCATTGAGCGTCACGCCTTCCAACAACGGGCAGGCAACCGCATTTTCAGCAGCAATGCGAGCACGATCCGGGCCCGTAGCAATAGCCGAACCCATCATGGCCGTACCGCGTTCGCTCATCACGGTGCGAAGGTCTTCGAAGTCAACGCCAATCAAACCAGGCGATTGAATAATTTCAGTAATGCCGGCGCAAGCCTTAAAGAGCACATCGTCAGCAGCAGCGAAGCATTCGCTCACGGTAGCATCTTCACCCAATTCGTCTTCCAATTTGTCATTGAGAATCACGATTTGGCTATCCACGGCTTCCTTCAAGCGCAACAAACCTTCTTCAGCTCGTTGCATACGGCGAGCGCCTTCGTAGCTAAAGGGCTTGGTGACAACAGCGACAGTCAAAATGCCCATTTCTCGAGCAATTTGTGCAACCACAGGAGCAGCACCCGTGCCCGTACCACCACCCATACCGGCAGTGATGAAAACCAAATTAGCGCCTTGGAGCAATTCGCGAATGCGATCCTTAGACTCAATAGCAGCCTGCTCACCCACCTCAGGATGAGCACCAGCACCCAAACCGGTCTTCCCGATTTGAAGAGTAGCGTGTGCGCGAGAGCGTGACAATGCGGTGTAGTCAGTATTAATTGCAATGAACTGAATACCTTGAGCACCACGCTCAATCATGTGTTCTACGGCGTTACCGCCACCACCACCAACACCAACAACTTTGATTACGGTTTGACGGGGTTCATCATTGACGACATCGAACATAAATATTTCTCCAAAACCAATTCTCTAATTATGACTTAAAAGCTCACATTTTGGCTAGAAAAAATCAAGAAATTTGTTGTTTTTCTTACGGCTTTAGTATTGACCGATAAAAAACTCTTTGGTCATGCGCTTTATCTTAGAAACCCATGTGTCGTCCTCAGAGGAGACATCGTTATCGTCTTCACCCAACATAAAGCGTCTTGCTTCATAAGCGATCAACCCCATCACGGCACTTTCTCGCGGAGAAGTTAACCCCATGCAACCATCCCCTTCGTAGAGCGATCGCCCTTGTCGAGCCGCAAAAGTTTCACGATAAAACCCAGGGATTGAAGAAATAAACTCGGCAGCCCCCATCATCAAGGTCGCACCCCCTGTAATAACGACTCCACCGGGAAGTTTATTGTAGGGATGTCCATCTCGTTTGATGTACCAACCCTTGTTATAAAGAGTCACCCCAATTTGATTACAAAGTGCTCCAAACTCTTTACAAGCCAGGATTGAAAGTTCTCGCTTATTGAATTCTCTTACGTTAGGTTCATCACCTTTTCTAAATAAAATCTGTGTTTCATCCTCGTCTTGGTACCGCAAATCAAGACGCATCTTGACGGATTCAGCCTCAGCCTCCGAACAATGCATATAACCCATGAGGCGCTTAGTAATGATGCTTCCGCCCATATTAATCGTATGCGTAAAGCGTGGATGACCGCCCTTAAAGACAACGATATCCGTCGTCTCGTCTCCGATATCGAGCAATACCACACCGATTTGACGTTCTTCTTCGGTTAAAACGCTGTAACCACTCGCCCACCCTTCTGGCAAAACGGTTGAAACATCTAGGTCAGTTCGATTAATCAATTGAATACGGTTGACGGCATTGACGGCGCCAGCCACTGCGGAATGCAAATCCACAGAGATGCGAGAGCCCTTGACGCCAAGCGGATTTTCTAAGCCTTGCTCTTCGGTTTGGTCGTCGATACGGAAAAACAAACGCTCGGATTTAATCAAACGTTCATCTTGATGCAATTCCAGTGCGTCTTCGGCACGTTCGACGACCTTTTTCATGTCCTCAAGCGTCACCTCAGCTCCCAGTAATGGAATCTCTGCCGTTGAGTCGCGCCCGGTCACAGGTTGACCGGAAATCGTCGTACAAATTCGCCCCAAAGACGACCCTTTGAAATTGGCTGTTCTTACAGCCTCATCTAAAGCTTCATTTAACTGCTTTAAAAGGTCTTCAGGTCTTTGAATGCTTCCCGCAATAATCGACTTCTTTGACTCGGTACGACCATGCCCCAACACCTTGTAGGTGCCGTCAGAAAAGACTTCTGCTAAGACCACAATAATTTTGCTAGACCCAATGTCAATAGCCGTGACCGTAATGGATTTATTAGAAAGTTCTTTCATTGGCGATATCGTTCTGCAACAGCTTCTGCCTCTCGTCTGCGATTGTCTTTCGAGGGCAGTCTCTTTAAAGTATTTTCCGGCAACGTTGCCGAAAAGGCATTCTCATAGCGAGCATCTATACTCGAGGGTGCCCCCTTCATCAACGCAACAACCTCAGGATACTGAACAATGACAACACCAAAACGGTCTTCAAGCGTCCAGTCGCTTTGCTCGGTACCCAGTTCAATACGTGTGGCCGGAATCTTTTTCGAAGCAATAGCTAGCGTCCAACTATCGCGATCAGAGACACTCAATTCCGTCACTTTTGCCTCTGGGATCACGGTCTTGAGCATCTGACTAAACCGTTTATAGCGTCGCGTCACATCTCGAACCCGATCGGCCGGTCCAAAAAATTCAGGTAAATCCGTTGAATTTTCGGCCTCTTCGGGGTTCGCTGCAAATAAAACGCCTTCAACAGAAACCAGACGTCCGTCTTCCCAAAGCGCTAACGCACGATGCTCTTTGATGCGAATGCGAATACGATTGGGCCAAACTTTATGAACGCTCACCTCTTTCACCCAAGGTGCCCCTAAAGCCGCCATTCGGATAGCCTCAAGGTCAATATCAAAAAAGTTCCCCTCAACCGTATTGCCTAATGAGCGCTTAAAGTGCATCGGCGAGATATGATCAGTTTCCCCGACTAACTCAACCTTCTTTATTTCAAAAAACGAAATAAAGTAGTGAGGGAAACTGCTGACCGCAACTGCGGCAATCACCAACAGAATCCCTACAACAATAAGGAGTTTTCGAAGAACTGCTTTCATAAAGCGCAGAGATTAGCGTTCTTTATTATCCAAAGTTGCTTGACTGAGGACTTCTAAGACCAAATCTTGATAGCTCATGCCCACTTTGCCTGCGGCCATCGGAACCAAAGAGTGCGAAGTCATACCCGGAGAAGTATTCATTTCCAATAAAACGAAACGACCATCATCGGTTAACATCACATCAATACGACTCCAACCTCGACCACCTAAAACGCGGTAGGCACGTTCGCACACTTGACGAATCTCGGCGGCTTGCTCTTCCGGTAACTGAGCCGGACACTCATAATGAACAACCGTCGTGAAATACTTGTTTTGATAGTCGTAGTCACCGTCCGGTGCCACAATTTCAATAATCGGCAAAGCACGCGCCGTTTGACCCGGGCCCAACACGGCCACCGTCAATTCACGACCGTAAATACGCTCTTCAACCAAGACATGCGGATCCAAGTTGCTTGCTTTATTCACGGCTTCTTGCAACATTTCAGGCGTTGCATTTTCAAGCTTACTCAAACCGATGCTGGAGCCTTCATGGGCGGGTTTGACCACCAAATTGGCACCCAACGATTGAATGACTAAATTCATATCATCGTCTTTGGTCACCGTCATGCCATTGGGCACAGGAATACCGGCAGCACTCCAGACGCGCTTGGTCATTGCCTTATCGATGGCAATTGAGCTCGAACGCACGCCAGGACCAGTGTACGGAAGATTGAGATACTCCAAGACGCCTTGAATCGTGCCATCTTCACCAAAACGACCATGAAGAGAAATCATGGCACGATCAAATTGGCCTTTTTCCAACTCTGAAAGGGGCTGTTCTTGCGGATCAAAACGCGTGACATCGACACCGGCTTCTACAAGAGCGTCATAAACACCTTTCCCACTCATCAAGGAGACTTCACGTTCGCTGGAACGTCCACCCATCAATACGACTACCTTCCCCAAAGAAGCAGGATCGATTGTTTTTTTCGTTTCGTTTGACATAAGAACTAACCTCAATTAGCAAAAATAACTTTACGCATTTTGTGCTTTCAATCGCACAGGCACTTGACCAACACTACCCGCCCCCATGGTGACAACAATGTCACCGGGCTTAGCCAACTTCATAATGGCATCGTCCATTTCCAAGGGCGTGTCAACAAAAACCAATTCCGTTGTACCGATTAAACGAATGGCACGAGCCAATGCTCGACCGTCAGCCCCATGAATCGGAGCTTCACCGGCAGGATAAACATCCGCAAGCACCAATGCGTCTACACCGGAGAGAACCTTCACAAAGTCTTCAAAGCAATCACGCGTGCGGGAGTAGCGGTGGGGTTGGAACGCAACCAAAATGCGTTGACCAGGATAAGCGCCACGAACGGCTTCCAAAGTTGCTTGCATTTCATGCGGATGATGACCATAGTCGTCAATTAAACGGAAGGAGCCGCCTTGCGGCAAAGCGATTTCTCCGTATTGAGTGAAGCGACGGCCCACACCATTGAAGTTTTCCAAACCTTGAGCAATCGCCTCGTCGCTCACATCTGCCATTGTGGCAATCGCAATAGCGGCCAAGGCATTGCGTACATTGTGCAAACCGGGCAAATTCAAACGCACCTGCAACGGTTCACAATCTTTGCGCAACACCGTAAAAGTCATTTGCGTACCATCAGCTTTTACATCAATCGCACGAACATCAGCTTCCTCGCACAAACCGTAGCTCACAATTTCACGATTGACGCGCGGCGCCATCTTGCGAACGTTTTCATCGTCATAGCAAAGCACGGCCTTACCGTAAAAAGGCAAACGCGTTAAAAAGTCGATAAAGGCTTGTTCCAATTTTTCATATTTGTGCTCATAGGTATCCATATGATCTTCGTCAATATTGGTTACCGCAGCAATCACAGGAGACAAGCACAAGAAGGAAGCATCAGACTCATCGGCCTCTGCCACAATAAATTCCCCGCCCCCTAATCGAGCGTTGGAACCCGCACTATTTAATCGACCACCGATAACAAACGTCGGATCCAAACCACCGGCAGCTAAAAGACTTGCCACCAAAGACGTTGTCGTTGTTTTACCGTGAGCGCCGGCAATCGCAATGCCACTTCTGAATCGCATCAATTCGGCCAACATTTGGGCACGAGGCACCACTGGAATTCGAGCTTCACGCGCTGCAACCACTTCAGGATTGTCTGCTTTAATGGCCGAAGACGTCACAACCACATCAGCACCTTGGACATTGCGAGCATCGTGTTCGTGGAAGATGGAAACGCCTAAACTTTCAAGGCGTTGAGTAGCAACATTGGTTGCCATATCAGAGCCTGTTACACGATAGCCCAACGTCACAAAGACTTCGGCAATACCGTTCATCCCAGTACCGCCGATACCGACAAAGTGAATGCGATTGATTGCGAATTTCATGAAAAACCCCCGACAACCACAAAGGGTTGTCACTTTTTCCAAAATTAAGACTTAATCTTTAATTTTAAGCGATCGGGCTTTTTTATGTTTAATTTAATTGTCACCCAATTTTGCCAAACGCTCAATGGTGTCGGCAACGGTTTTTGCCGCATCCAAATGGCCTAATTTTTGAGCATTTTGCGCCATTGATAACAAACGTTCTCGATCCAAAGACCGCAACTGGTTATACAAATTCTCAGCCGTTAAATGCTTTTGTTCAAGCAAAATACCCGCATCATGAGCTTGTAAATACTGAGCGTTACCCAATTGGTGCTGAGTCGTAGAAACCACAAAAGGCACCAAGATAGCAGGGATGCCACCAGCGGTTAATTCACTCACGGTCGTAGCACCGGCTCGGCAAACAACAAGATCAGCCTTTTCATAAGCACTGGCCATATCGTCAATAAAACTGACAACTTCAGCCTCAATTCCCAAAGAGCGGTACGTTTCTTTAACGCTTTCTACTGCATTTTTCCCACATTGGTGAGTAACCGTCGGACGAATACTTTCATCGAATAAAGCCAAAGCGCGAGGCACGGTTTCGTTAAGAACCTTTGCGCCTAAAGAACCACCAAACACCAATAAGTGCTGACGTCCCGTGCGGCCAGCATAACGCTCAGCCGGCTTGGGTAAATGAAGAATCTCTTCACGAACAGGATTGCCGGAAACAATGGCTTTTTTACCGGCCCTTTGAGCGCATTCTCCGTCAAAACCGCACATCACGGCAGAAGCCACGGGCATCACGACACGCACGCTCATGAGGCTTCCTGCGTCGCAATTCATCATGACCAACGGTTTGCCTTCGGCTCGAGCACCGAAAGCGGCAGGCACAGCAATATAGCCTCCGGTGGAAAAAACCACGTCAGCATCCCTGTCGTCAACAATTTCTTTGGCTTTAAAACAGGATTTCACCAACTTGAATGCACCTTTGATGGCATGACCCAAGCCTTTGCCACGCATACCCGTGAAATCCAATGCGTCGAAATCAATGCCACGCTGACCGACCAAACGACCTTCCATTCCCACGGGAGTTCCGATCCACGAAACCGTCCAACCGCGCTTTTTCATCTCTTCGGCCACAGCCAAACCCGGCATCACATGACCGCCTGTACCCGCAGCAGCAATAATCAAATGGTTTCGATCACTCATTCTCTTCTCCGTTTACCGCGCATTAATAAGCGGTTTTCAAAATCGACTCGAATCAATAACGCCAGCGCACATAGTGTGATGACCAATGACGAACCCCCATAGCTCACCAAAGGCAACGTTAACCCCTTGGTTGGAAAAACGCCAATCGCAACACCGATGTTAATTAAAGCCTGTACCCCAATCCAGAGTCCCACGCCTTGAGCAACCAATCCAGCATAGACCATATCCAAACGAACAGCTTGGCGTCCGATTTCAAAAGCACTGCGAACAAGCCAATAAAAAAGGCCTAAGACAACAGTAAATCCAAGCAGTCCGCACTCCTCACCGATTACGGCCAAAATAAAGTCCGTATGCGCTTCAGGTAAATAGTGCATCTTTTCAACACTGGCACCTAACCCAACACCAAAAATTTCACCGCGACCGAAGGCAATCAAAGAGTGCGTTAACTGATAGGCTTTACCGATTTGATTTTCCGGATCCCACGGGTTGAGATAGGCAAACACACGAGCAGTACGCCAAGGCGACAACACCACAGAGCAAATAATGGTTCCGACTAGGAAGGCACCGAGTGTAAAAATAATTCTCCAACTCAAACCGGCCAAAAAGACAATACCGATCACAATACTTGCGATCACAACCGTTGCCCCTAAGTCAGGCTGAATCGCTAATAAACCCGCTACGAAAAAGACATAGGCAAGCACAGGCAAAAGAGCGCGAGTAATGGAGTGCATATACGCTTGCCGTTCAATCGTAAATTTTGCAATCACTAAAACGGAAACGAATTTCACGACTTCTGAAACTTGCAAATTGACAGGGCCAAACCCAATCCAGCGCGTAGCACCGTTAACGCTTTTCCCTAATCCAGGAACAAAAACCAAAAATAAGCAAATAATCCCCAGAATGGCCAGAGGGTAACTCAATCGTTCCCACTTATCGATGGGCACATTAAAGACGCACCAACCGGCAAAAATACCGACACCCATGTAGATCAAGTGTCGAAGAATAAAATGGTATTCACTCGTTTGATACTTCGGCGAGTCTGCCAAAGAAATGGAGGCCGAATAGACCATAATAGCGCCAATCACTAAGAGCGCAGCAATCGTTCCCAACAATGAATAGTCAACACTGGAGACGGAGCCAAAGCGTCGGCCTTGACCCCACTGTTCAGGCTTTGTGTTTTGACTTTTAAAAAGGTTTTTAAACTGGAACATTCGACCGAAAATCAGTTCTTTTCAAGCGCACGAGCACTTTCAATAAAAATTTCACTTCGTTGTGCGTAATCTCTAAACATGTCCCAGCTGGCGCAAGCAGGTGACAACAAAACATAGTCGCCTGTTTTGGCCATCTGAGCGCACATCTGCACTGCTTCTGGTAATGTTTGAGCCTTTTGCACGGGGTAGGTTGCACCTGCTAAAGCTTTTTCAATCAAAGGCGCATCGCGACCGATTAACACCGCACCGCGAGCATGAAGGGCCATCGATTGAGCAATCGGTGAAAAATCTTGTCCTTTACCGTCACCGCCCAAAATGACCACCATCTTCTTACCGGTGGCGCCCAAACCTTCCAGTGCAGCCACCGTTGCACCAACATTGGTCCCCTTACTGTCGTCGATGTAGTCCACGCCATCGACCGTTAAGGCATATTGAACACGATGAGCTTCACCCGTGTAATTGGAAAGCGCACGAATGGCATCGGCTAAAGGCAAGTTGGCAGCATGAATTAAAGCGAGCGCCGCAAGAGCATTCATCGTATTGTGACGACCGCGAATCTTTAATGCTTCTTCGGGCATCAAGCGTTGTAAAAGCTCGCCCGGCAACACCTTGCGCTTAGAAAGCGCAATGGAATCATCTTCGTTGTAGGCCAACCAGAATAGCTCGTCGTCTTTGACCAAGCCCCATTGATTTTCACCCTCAGGAGCCGATTCACCGAAAGTGGCAACGCGAGGGGCGCTAGCGTACTGCATCACACCGGCATCATCACGATTGAGGACACGCACCGTCTTTTCTGATTGGAAAATATGGGCTTTGGCGTCCATATACGCCTGCATCGAACCGTGCCAATCTAAGTGATCTTGGGTGATATTTAACAAAGCAGCGGCCGTCGGAGCTAATGTATGCGTTGACTCTAATTGAAAGCTTGAAAGTTCCAACACCCAAACGTCAGGCAATCGTCCTTCTTCTAAATAGCGATCCAATTCCGTTACGGCATTGGGACCGATGTTGCCCGCAGCAACCGCAAATTTTCCACTGGCCTCGGCCATTTTGGTCGTTAAAACCGTTGTCGTCGTTTTCCCATTTGTACCGGTAATCGCTAAGACAATCGGTTCGTATTGGCGCTCATTTTTAAGATGCTCTAATTCACGAGCAAATAATTCGATCTCGCCAAACCAAGGCAATTGCATCGATTGAGCCTTAGAAATGATCGGTGCGACTTCTGAGTAATAGGGGGAAATTCCCGGTGAGATCACCACGAATTCGACGTCGTCTAACGAAGCTTGAGCATCAGACAGACGCCTAAAGGTAAAAGCTGGCAACGTTTGCAAGCGCTCCAATGACGGGGGCGTTTCACGCGTATCGGTTCCGATCACCTCGTAACCGCGTTTGATAAGGAATTGGGTACAAGCCACCCCTGAAGCCCCTAAACCGATCACTAAAGCCTTGCTCATGATTTTCACCTTTTGATTAGCGAATCTTTAACGTCGACAAACCGATCAAAACCAAAATAAAGGTAATGATCCAAAAGCGCGTCACCACTTGAGTTTCTTTCCAACCCTTTAATTCGAAATGGTGGTGCAACGGGGCCATCAAGAAAATACGACGACCGCCCGAATACCGGAAGTAGGTGGTTTGAATCATGACAGACAAAGTTTCAACCACAAAAATCCCACCCATGATGGCCAACACAAACTCTTGACGCGTGATAACGGCAATTGTTCCTAATGCGCCACCCAATGCCAAAGCACCAACGTCACCCATAAATACTTGTGCCGGGTGAGCGTTAAACCATAAAAAGGCCAAACCGGCACCGGCTAAAGCAGCACAAACCACCACTAATTCACCTGCCCCCGGAATATGAGGAAAGAGCAAGTAGTGAGCAAAGTCATAACGGCCAACTACGTAAGCGAAGATCCCCAAAGCACTCCCCACCATCGCACACGGCAAAATGGCCAAACCATCCAAGCCGTCCGTCAAATTGACGGCGTTACTTGTGCCAACAATCACGATGTAGGTCAAAATGACAAAACCCACAATCCCCAACGGATAAGCGAAATGTTTAAAGAAAGGAATAATCAAATCTGCTTGCGAAGGCATTGTTAAAGGAAAACCCGATTGCACCCAACCGACAATCATGTCAATCACATGAATATTGGTGGGAGCGGAAATTGCAAATGCCAAATAGACAGACGCCAAGCCACCAATTAAGGAGAGCCAGCCGAACTTTTCTCGTGCGCTCATTCCCTTGGGATCGTGATGCACAACCTTTCGGTAATCATCGATCCAACCTACGGCACCGTAGCCTATCGTGACAAAAAGCACCACCCAAACAAAACGGTTACTTAAGTCCATCCACAACAAGGTCGAAAGTGCAATGGAAATCAAAATAAGCACGCCCCCCATGGTCGGCGTACCATCTTTAACCAAGTGTGTCTTTGGACCGTTATTACGAACAGCTTGACCCACCTTCATTGCCTTTAAATAGCGAATAGTCGCAGGGCCTGCTGCAAAACCGATAAACAGGGCCGTCAAAGCTGCCATCACGGCTCTCAAGCTTAAATAATTAAAGACTTGAAAAGCGCGGATATCTTCCCCTAACCACTGGAAAAGTTCCAATAACATTTAAGTGTTCCTTTCTCGAATTCTTTAACGCTTCTCGGACTCGACCAGTGCCTTCACAGCTAAATCGAGTCGCATACTATTGGAACCCTTGACCGAAATAGAACGATAACGATCTTTAATTTCCAAAAGTTTATTCAGAAATTCCTTGCGTTCCCCTTCCCAAATGACTTCTGCATCGGGCTTTAACTCACGGAATTTCTCATAAGCAAATTTCATTGCACTGCCGGTCGCAATAAAACCATCAATGCCTTTTTGGACAGCATAAGCAGCAATTTCCTCGTGGTACTCACGGGACTTGTCCCCCAACTCCAACATATCTGCTGCCACCAACAATCGCGGTGCTGGCATAGAGGCCAAAATATCAATACTGGCTTTCATGCTGTCGGGATTGGCATTATAAGCGTCATCAATGACGGTATAACGATCCGTCGTAATGACAGCGCCTCGACCCTTGATCGGTTCAAAGGCTTCTAATCCCTTAGCAATCACATCCGTAGACAAACTCAGAGATAATGCAACCGCCGTGGCACCTAACGCATTTTTGAAATTGTGTTCTCCACGAACTTTCAAATGCGCCTTAAAGTCACCGATGGGGGTTTTGATTTTGACATCCATCCCGGTATTGGTCGGCGTCATCGTACCGGTCACATCCGCTTCATTGGGCAAACCAAACGTCACAATCTGAGAGTTTTGAGCCATTTCAAGCCAAATGTTTTTGCATTCATCGTCAAATGGAATCACGGCTGTGCTGGCAGGCATCATATGGCGGAAGATTTCCCCGTTTTCACGAGCCGTGGCCTGAACCGTTTGCATAAACTCTTGGTGTTCACGTTGGGCATTTGTCACGATAGCAACCTTCGGTTGGACAAGCCCTGCTAAATAACGCATTTCACCCACATGATTCATACCGGTCTCAATGACAGCGGCTTCATGTTTTTCACGCAAACGCCACAACATAAGCGGCACACCAATGTCATTGTTGAGATTGCCTTGCGTAGATAAAGAGTGATCACCGTAGTGAGCTCTTAAAATAGAAGCTATCATTTGCGTGGTGGTGGTTTTACCGTTACTGCCTGCGACAGCGACCATGTTAAGCGCCTGTTTACTGCGCCAATAGCCCGCACTGGCTCCCAGTGCCAACTTCACATTATTGACAACGATTTGAGGCAAGGGGCAGTTCACTTCATGATCAACCACCAAAGCGACAGCACCTGCGTGCATCGCTTGCATCACAAAGTCATGACCATCAAAACGATCACCCTTTAATGCAAAAAAGAGCGTACCGTTGGTCACCGATCTTGTGTCGGTCGAGACAGAACTAAAGGGAACGTCACTGCCCAAGAATTTTGAGCCGGGCAACAAATTGGCAAGGTACTTCACTCGCATCAAGGAGTCCGCTGGCATCACTTTCATCCATTGCGCATTATGCACTTCCACTTTGTCGCTAAAGGGGTGCTTGACACCTTGGATCTCTTGATAAAGCTCATGTCCCTTACCGGCTACCAAGATAATGTCTTCGGGAGCAGCAGTATTAACAGCTTTTTGAATGGCTTCACGACGATCTTCAATCACCACGTAGGGGTGACCGCCTTCTTTCATACCGGCGACCATCTGAGCCAAAATGTCTGCCGGGTTTTCTGTGCGGGGATTGTCGCTCGTTAAAACCACAAAATCGGCCATTTGTTGGGCAATGCTTGCCATGATTGGACGCTTGCCGCTATCGCGATCGCCGCCCGCTCCCACAATAACCCAAAGTTTGCCACGACGAGCTCTCACAATCGGGCGAAGAGCTAAAAGTGCTTTTTCCACGGCGTCCGGCGTATGACTATAGTCCACGACACCTAAAGCCGTGCGATCATGCTTAACCAATTGCATACGACCGGCAGGCGGCACCAAGTGTGGCAACAACGGCATGATCGTTTCAATGTCATAACCCTTGGCCAATGCAACACCGATCACACCCAAAAGATTTGAAATATTAAATTCGCCAAAAAGATGAACGGCTAAATGATGGCGATTGCCTTCATAGACCAAATCGAATTCCATCCCGTCTTGCATTGCTCGAATGTTCTCTGCTGCAATGCAATGCGTCCCCGGTAAGGGTAACGTCCCGCACGTTGTCGTCACAAAGCATTTCACACCACGGCAAACGCAACGTTCGGCAAGACGCAAACCGGCCTCATCGTCAATATTGATGACGCTACTGCGCAACTGCGGCCAATCAAACAAAATGCCTTTAGCCTCTTCGTAGGCCTGCATATCATGGTGATAGTCAAGGTGGTCGCGACTTAAATTCGTAAAGACAGCAACATCAAAATGCGTGCCTTGCAGACGTCCTTGTTCCAAACCGATGGAACTGGCTTCAACAGCAAAGGCTTTGGCACCGGCTTTGGCCAAATCTCGGAATAACCCTTGTAAAGAAGCCGCATCAGGCGTCGTTAAAGGAGCTGAAGGGAAAGGCTTTCCTGCCATCGTACAACCAATCGTACCAATGGCAGCGCAAGGCTCTTCTAAAGCCGTTAACAACTGGGAAACCCAGTGAGAGGTTGTAGTTTTACCGTTTGTGCCCGTGATACCTACACCAAACAGGTCTTGCGTCGGGTGGCGATAAAATTCTGCTGCAAAATTGCCAAGATACTTCGATAACTCAGGCACAGCAATCGCGGGCACCGCGTAAGTACGACGAATCCCGTCATCCTCATAGACCACAGCCGTTGCCTTTTGAGCGGCTTGTTCTAAGAATTGTCGACCGTCCACATGTAAACCAGGGACCGCAATAAAAACATCACCCGCACCAACGGTGCGGGAGTCCAAAACAAGACGTTTAGCCTCGGGGGCTAAACGCTTTAATAAGTCAACGTAATTCTTGATATTTGCAATCATTGTGCACTCTTAGCCAACACACCTCGGCCGGCAATCATCATAGGATCATCGGGATTTACGAGCATTGTCTGCAATGCAGACTCTACAATTTCGCCAAATACGGGTGCCGCCACCACGCCACCCACGTGACCGGCATCCTTCGGTTCGTCAATCATAACAGCCACCACCAAACGCGGTTGCGTAGCCGGTGCCAAACCAACAAAAGAGGCCACGTAGTCACGGACATACTCACCGTTTTTAACTTTATAAACCGTCCCGGTCTTACCAGCTACCGTGTAGCCCGTCACCTTCAACCGAGAAGCCGTCCCACCACGGTGCACCGTTGTCATCATCATGGCGCGCATTTGTCGCGCCGTTTCGGGACGATAAATTTGTTCACCAGCAGCGGCATGATCTCGCTTCATTAAGGTTAACGGGATCACGTCACCGTTGCGAGCAAAAACCGTATAGGCTTGTGCCAACTGCATCAAAGAGGTCGATAAACCGTAGCCATAGGAAACCGTTGCTTGTTCCACCGGTCCCCAAGTCTTAGCGGGACGCAAACGACCAGCGACAACACCCGGGAAGCCCACTTGGGGAGCTTGACCAAACCCTAAACGCGTGTACGTATCCCAAAGCACTTGAGGAGGAATTTGTAAAGAAATCTTCACCGTGCCGACGTTCGAGGACTTGGCAATCACCTGCGACACCGTCAAAAGACCATAATCTTTGCTATCACTGATTTTCCGGTCAGCCACAACAATTTGTCCCGGCGCCGTCTGAATGAGACTGTCCGGACGAACAATACCTAAGTCAATGGCCTTGGCAATTGAGAAAGGTTTAACGGTGGAACCCGGTTCAAACGTATCGGTCACAACGCGATTGCGAATGCGATCCCAAGCAAACGTGCTTCGATCGTTGGGATCGAAGGCAGGCCAACTGGCAAGTGCCAAAATTTCACCCGTGATGGAGTCAGCAACCACGGCAGCACCCGCCTTAGCACTATGCTTTTCTACCGCTCGCTTAACGGCACTATAGGCAATGAACTGAATGCGTGAGTCAATCGAAAGATGCAAATCTTTACCGGGAACCGGTTCTTGCGCCCAAACTTCTTCGATCACGTGCCCCAAACGGTCACGGATGACGCGACGTTGTCCATTTTGACCAGTCAACGTCTTATCGTTTGCTAACTCAATCCCTTCTTGCCCGTGATTTTCTCGATTGTTAAAACCAACAATGTGGGCAGAAAGCTCTCCACCGGGGTACTGGCGCTTAACATCAGGCGTATACGTGAAACCGGAAATCTTCATCGCTTGCACTTTGCGAACCGTTTCCATGTCCACTTGACGCGCAATATTGACCCAAGCATTCGGGCGCGCCAAGCGCTTTTGCAAAGTGTTCTTGGAAACGCCGAGCAATTGGCTCAGTTGCGCAATTTCATTGGGCGTAATTTCAACCAAATTGGTCGTTGCCCAAATGGAACGCGCAGGCAAGGACGCCGCCAAGACAACACCATTGCGGTCAAAAATTTGACCACGACCGGCTGTAATATCGAGTGTTTTTGCGTAACGGAATTCCCCTTGACGTTGCAAAAACTCCGTGTTGAAACATTGCAAGTAAACGGCTCGTAAGAAGCAAATAGAGAAAACCGAAACTAGCGCGCACAACAAAACATGCGAGCGCTTTTGTGAAATTTCCGTTGTACGCCAATCCTTTTCGCGTTCAGCTGCGCGCTTTTGACGCTTAGGCGAGCGGTCTTCGTTCCAAAATGATGAAGCCTTTTGCTTGACCGCATTCTTTAATCTTTCGAATAAGGGAGTATTTCTCATTTCGAGCCCTCCCCTTGACGCTTACGCGTTACGAAATGCGGCACCGGTTTAGGCTGCAAGATGACGGTATTTTCATTGCGAGCAGCCTCAAGCCCCATCTCCAGGGCTGTTTTGGAAATGTAGGCAGGCAAAGTCGCCTTTGCCAATTCAATGCGCAACTCTTTGGACTCGTCTTGCAGGCGACGACCATACTCTTGCTCTTGCTCAATCGTGATCGTGAGTTCTCGTACTCGGTATTGAGAGTTCACAATCAACACCGCTTCCGTCACCAATGAGACGGTGAGTAAACCAATGCTAATCATCAAAAGATGTTTGCGAATAAACATCAAATTGAAATATTTCAGCATGCCCCATCCTCCCCACGAGAACGGGTCGCCACTCTCAAAATAGAGCTGCGAGCTCGAGGATTTTCAGCGCATTCTTCCTTGCTGGGTAAGATTCGACGCACATCTGACAAAAGCGGTTGAGGCAATTGATCAGGACGAAGCGGCAAACGAGGATCAATATCACGTTCCGGATGTGCAGCTTTATCGAAAAACCGCTTCACAATACGGTCTTCTAACGAATGGAAGGTGATGACTGCGATTCGCCCGCCATTTTTAACCACATCCATTGCACCATTAAGTGCATGAGTTAACTCATCCAACTCGCTATTAATGTGGATTCGAATGGCTTGGAAGGTACGCGTTGCCGGATTTTGCGTGGGATCCTTTTTATTCATCGGGACAACGCTTGCCACTAACTTGGCTAATTGTTGCGTTGTCGTTAACGGGGATTCTTCACGCGTTTGGCAGATCGTTTTGGCAATTTTTCGAGCAAAACGCTCCTCACCCAAATCAGAAATGACATTGGCAATTTCACGTTCTTGAGCGCTAGCGAGCCACTGAGCGGCCGTCATCCCCGTTGTCGTGTCCATGCGCATATCAAGCGGCCCGTCCATGCGGAATGAAAAACCGCGGGAGGCATCGTCAATTTGAGGACTTGATACGCCAATATCCATGAAAACACCGTCAACTTCGGTCACACCTAAAGCCAACAGTTTTTCTTTTAATTGAGAAAACGGTGCATGAATAATCGTAAAACGCTCATCCTTGATTTCGGCAGCCGCGGCAATGGCTTCCGGATCTCGGTCAAACGCAATAAGACGTCCCTTAGGACTTAAAGACTCAAGAATAAGACGAGAGTGGCCGCCACGGCCAAAGGTCGCATCCACATAAATACCATCGGCGTTATGCACCAATTCTCGAGGTGCTTCCTCTCGCATAACGGAGAGGTGAACGAAGGGCTTATTCATTTCCATCCTCTCCTTACAAAACAAATGACTCTAATTCAGGCGGTAAGCCCTTAGCCATTTCACGATCCATGTACTCGGTGTAATGGCCTTGATCCCAAAGTTCAAAGTGATTACCAACGCCAACAAAGGTCACTTCGCGATTCAAACTGCAAAGGGTTCGCAATTCGCTGGGAATCAAAAGACGACCGGCGGCATCAACCTTAACCGTCACAGCACAACCTAAAAGTCGACGTTGAAAAGCTCGCAACGCATAGGGCAGTTGCATCAACTTTTCACTTAACTCTTTCCACTGAGGTTGGGGATATAGCAAAACACAGCCATCAGGGTGACATGTTAAAGTCACTTCGCCGTCACAAGACGACAAAAGGCTCTCGCGATGCCGTGCCGGCAACGAGAGACGTCCTTTGACATCCAAGACTAAGAGCGACGTTCCTTGAAACATAAGGCTCACCCGAAAAAACTTCCCCTTTTGGTGCAGAAAATCGGGAGCCCCAATCCACATTGAGGCACCTACTCCCACTTTTTCCCACTTTCTTACACCTCAATTTATATTGCAAGTTCTTGTTAGTCAAGGCAAGTTGCTAAATTTGAGCACTTTTTTTGTAATTCGTTTTGTTTTGCTTATTTTTTACGCATCAAACAAAAGAGGCAGGTTTGAAACCTGCCCCCTTTGGGTGAATCAATATCGATACAAATTACAAATTCTTCGCTTTTTCGATATTGAGTTTGATACGACCGTCAACAGCAATGCCTTCGCCATTCTTTTCACTGATAATCAACGGATTGATATCGAGCTCTTCGATGGCGGGGAAGTCACCGACCAATTGAGACAAACGCAATAAGCTCTCTTGCAATTGCGGCATTTGTGCAGGCGTCGTGCCACGAGCGCCTTGCAAAAGACCGTAGGCCTTAACACCCGTAATCATATCCATGGCATCTTGATCCGTGAGCGGAGCCATGCGGAAGGTCACATCTTTCATCACTTCGATAAAGACGCCACCCAAACCAAACATCATCATGGGACCGAATTGCGGATCGGTTGCGATACCACAGACCATTTCGCGATTGCCCTTGACCATTTCTTGAATGATCACGCCTTCAAGACCTTCTAAGAGATTGCGTTCACGCAACTTCTCGATCAAATCAGCGTACTCAGCGCGCAAAGCTTCTTCACTTTGAATATTCACACGCACGCCACCCACGTCCGTCTTGTGAGACGTCGTCTTACTCGTCATCTTCATGACAACGGGGTAACCAATACGGTTAGCCAGTGCCACGGCTTCTTCAATATCCTTAGCAAAACCGGATTGGCAAATGCGGATACCGTAAGCCTCAAGAACGTCCATGCTCTCGCGAGTCGTCAACTGATCACGACCGTCATCCAACGCTGCTTGCATAATCGACTTGGCTAACGTCTTGTTGACATCGTAAACAGGCGTCACACCATCGGGCTTTTGCGTCCAGAGGCGTTGTTGGTTCAAACGGTTTAAACCGTCTACAGCTTGTTCGGCATACATAAAGAACGGAACGTTAACGTCCATTTCAGACAATTGCTCAAAGAAGCTACTCGTCGTCATGAAAACGCCCACGATTGGTTTTTGCGGATTGGCGGCCTTAATTTCCATCACGGCCTTAGCAACATCAATGTCCTTCAAGCCCAAGAACGGAAGATAAATGACAACGATCATGTCGACGTTGTCGTCGGCAATCACCGTTTCCAACGTTTTCTTGTAGTGCTCAATCGGAGCCGAAGCAATCATGTCCACTGGATTCTTAACAGAAGCGGCTGCCGGCAAGAAACTGCGCAAAGTGGCCTTCGTTTCTTCCGTTAACTGTGCCATTTGCATACCGTATTCGCACACGGCGTCCGTTGCCATAATGCCGGGGCCACCGGAGTTGGTGACAATCGCTACACGATCACCCTTGGGGATCGGACAGTTAGAGAACACTTTAGCGGTCGCAAACAAATTCTCGAGCGAGTACTCACGAATGACACCGGATTGCATCAAAAGAGCATTGGCTGCCTTATCGGCACCGGCCAAAGAACCCGTATGCGAAGAGGCGGCAGAAGCCCCTGCTGCAGAACGACCGGCCTTTAAAGCCAAAATCGGTTTTTTCTTAGAAATACGCGTTGCCAATTGACGGAAGTTGGCAGGATTTTGGATGGATTCCATGTAAAGCAAAATTTGCTTTACGTCTTCATCGTTTTCCCAATATTCCATAGCCGTTTCAGCGTTAACATCCGCTTGATTACCAATGGAAATGAATTGAGCGAAACCAAGATTGAGATCCTTCAAAATATTGAGAATCCCGCCACCCAATGCGCCGGATTGAGAAACAAAGCCGATGTCACCACGTTGGGGCAAACTTTCGGCAAAGCAACCGTCCATACGAACGGACGGGTGAGTATTAACAACACCCAAGCAGTTCGGGCCGACACAGCGCATACCGTAATCACGCACCTTCTTTAATAAGGCTTGTTCAAGCTCCATCCCTTCGTGGCCCGTTTCTTTAAAGCCAGCTGAGATAACGCACAAACCGCCAATGCCCTTTTCATGACATTGGTCAATCGTTTGCAACACAAATTTGGCGTTTACAACAATGATTGCAAGATCGACTTCACCGGGAATATCCAACACGGACGGATAAGCTTGCAAGCCTTCGATGATGCCGCCCTTGGGGTTAACCGGGTAAATATCACCCGTAAAACCGTATTCCTGAAGGCGTTTCATGATGTCTGAGCCAATCGTGTGGGGCTTAGTGGAAGCACCCACCACAGCGATGGCACGGGGTTTCATGATCTTGTCTAATTGAGTCATTGGCAAAACCTCTTATGCGGTTATCTAAAAGTTATGTGTTGATAATACAGGTTAATAGGCGTTTTTGGCTTGTCCTTTCGGATGATGTTTGGGCTCAACATTAAACACCTTGATACATTCTTTTTGCACAGCCTTATCTCCAACAGTACAATGGGGGAAAATAACCATTAACTGATTGATTTTCTTTATGCAATCCCCAAACCCCGAAGCGATCGTTGCTGATCACAACGCACTGATTGAGCAAACCCTTTCTCAAATCAGCCTAACCAACATGCCTTTTTGGATTCAAGTGGCATCGATTATTGTTGCTGTCCTTTTAGGCTGGATTCTTGCTCGTCGTATTAATACGACTTTGAAAATTATTAACATTCGTTGGAAGAGTCCTGCGATTACCCACCGTTGCGTTCACTTCTTGTTAACGTTGACGCAACGTGTGACCTTCTCTGTTTTCAGTGGCCTCGTTCTTTTCATCATCACGTATATTGTGAAAGAATTGGGGTTCTTGGATCCTAATGCCAAACTCTATGCAATGATCCTTGCCTACCGACTCTTGTACGCTTGGGCCATTTTTGTCATTGCCGTTGAATTTTTGGTCATTCTCTTTGATGGCCGTATGCCGCCTAAAGTTAAGCGCCTTATCTACACCACGTTCTGGAGCTTGGCGGTCTTGGACTTCTTTGGCATCCTCTCCCCCATTGTGGAGCAAATGCAAAGCATTGCCTTGCCGATTGGAAGTGGCAAATTTACGCTTTGGACGCTCTTGGTCGGTATCTTGACCGTTTTGTTGGCGGTAGCCATTGCTAATTGGTTAAGCAAACAATTAGAGCTTAGCATTCAACACGCCAAAGACATCAATGACAATCTCAAAATTGTTCTTGCGCGTATTTTGCGTGTGGGCCTTTTTACCATTGCGATTTTGATTGCCTTATCGTCTGCCGGCATTGATTTAACCGTTCTCTCCATCTTCGGTGGTGCCGTTGGCGTGGGCTTGGGCTTTGGCTTACAAAAGATTGCCTCTAACTATGTTTCGGGCTTTATTATCTTGTTTGACCACTCAATCAATATTGGCGATATGATTGAAGTCAATGGCTTTAGCGGCAAAGTGACGCAAATCAACACTCGCTACTCTGTTGTTCGCAACTTACGCGGCGAAGAAATGATTATCCCGAATGAAAGTTTCGTGAGCGAAAAGGTCAAGAACTTCTCTCGCACGGAACGCTCTTTGGTGACCTCTGTTGATGTCAGTATTGACTACAGCGCAGACGTTGAAAAAGCCTTGGCCATCATGGTCGATATCGTGAGCTCCCAACCCCGCTTGGTCTCCACTCGTACGCCAAGCGCCATTGTGACCAATTTTGGCGCTGACGGCATTGATTTGCGTGTGAACTTCTGGGTTGAAGATCCTGATAACGGAACCGGCTTATTGAAGTCCAACATCATGCGACAAATTCTTATTCGTTTTGCTGAGGCCAACATCTCAATTCCGTACCAAATCCGCGATTTGCGTTTGACGGGCGAGTTAAACGTCAAGCACGCCGAAGGCGATACGAAAGTCCAATCTTCTTAATTTTTGAACGATCATCTGGCACCAAGCCACTTGTTGCAAAACAAGTGGCTTTTCTATTTAAATAGTCAATAGTTTTTATTGATAATCATTATCAATCTCATGCCATTTTGATTAGTAAGCAGTTAAAGACATATTTTGTATGCAATTGATTTATATAACAGTTTTAAATTTATTCAAATTTCATCCATTTAATCATTTTCCATTAGATTGAGAAAAACCATAGATATCTTCTATTGCATTTGATAATGATTCTCAATAACATTCAAGGCAATTGAATACCCTTTTGATTATCAACTATGCGCATCCAACCTTTAACCCAACTGGGCACATCCCGAAACGCCACCGTGGTTCGACTTAAGTTAGACCCGGCCGAACAAACTCGTTTAACGCAACTGGGGTTGCGCTGTGGTGCTACGGTCAAAATCCTTCAAGCGAATGAAGGAGCGCCTTTATTGTTGGCTGTTGGTGATAGTCGAATTGGTCTTAACTATCAAACCGCTCAAAACGTCTACGTTGCTGCGTAAAAAAGGATTAATCCATGTTGTTAAACGAACTGCCTGTTGGCTCCAAAGCGAAAATTGAAGCCTTTCACCAATGCTCTCCCGAGTACCGACGTCGCTTGATGATGTTAGGTGCCACCCCGGGTGCACAGTTGGAAGTTGTTCGCATTGCCCCCTTGGGCGACCCGATTGAAATTCGCGTGCGTGGCGGTTTGATTTCCGTTCGCAAAGACGAAATCGAAATTCTTGAACTCTCCCCGATTTCCTAATTTTCTCCCGTACCACCATGAAACACATTATTAGCCTTATCGGTAATCCCAATTGCGGGAAAACGACCCTCTTTAACGCCTTAACCAGTTCCAATCAACGAGTGGGCAACTGGGCAGGCGTCACCGTTGATAAAAAAACGGGCGCCTTCTCTTACCGTGGGATCGACTTTGATGTCGTTGACCTTCCCGGTATCTATTCTTTGACACCGAGCTCTGTTGCCGGCGAAGATGAAATCGTCGCTCGCGACTATTTGGTATCTGGTGAGAGCGAACTCATCATTAACATCGTTGATGCTGCCAACTTAGAACGAAACCTTTATCTCACCACGCAATTGCTCGAATTAAAGATTCCGATGGTTGTTGTGGTCAATATGCTTGACGTTGCTCGCCAACACCACATCAGCGTGGATCTTGAGGCATTAGAAGCTCAATTGGGCGTGCCTGTGATCGGTCTTGTTGCTTCTCGCCAAAAGGGTTTGCAAGAACTTAAGAATCGATTGATTGATTTCTTGGCGGCTCCTGTCGCCCCGAGTTCTAACGTTCACTTTGAAGAAAGAATTCAAAAAGCCATTGATTCCGTTACCGCTATCATCACGGAAAAAAATCCCAATGGCGCCTGGTTTGCCACACAATTTTTAGAGCAAGCCCCTGGACTCACGGAACGTTTTGATGCCGATACCATCGCTCGCATTGACACCATTGTCAATGCAACCAATCAAGCCTTTGATGGCAATCTTGATATCGAAATCGCAAACGCCCGATACGGTTTTATTTCTGAAATCATGGCGCACGCCGTTACGCGTCAAAATGAAATGCTTGCGACCTTAACTGACCGCATCGATAGCATCGTGCTTCACCGTTGGTTGGGTCTTCCCATCTTTTTGTTGATCATGTACGTGATGTTCCTCTTCACGCAAAATCTCGGTGCAGTCTTTATCGACTTCTTCGATATCTTGGTGGGAGGCATTTTGGTTGACGGGTTGGGTCAGTGGCTCACTCAAATGGGCACGCCTGAGTGGTTAACGGTCTTTATCGCTAACGGTATCGGTGGCGGTATGCAAACGATTTCCACGTTTATACCTGTCATCTTCTTCATGTTCTTCTTTTTGGCTATCTTGGAAGAATCGGGATACATGGCTCGTGCCGCCTTTGTGATGGACCGTTTGATGCGTTACTTGGGTTTGCCCGGTAAAGCCTTCGTTCCGTTGATTGTCGGCTTTGGTTGTAACGTTCCGGCCATCATGGCAACGCGCACGATGGATCGAACGAGCGACCGTATCATCACGACCATGATGGCTCCCTTTATGAGTTGTGGCGCCCGTTTACCGGTTTATGTTTTGTTTGCCACGGCCTTTTTCCCGACCAACGGTCAAAATTTGGTTTTCTTGCTCTACATCATCGGGATTTTTGCCGCCATCCTCACGGGCTTTTTACTTAAGCGCACCGCTTTACCGGGTGCTGCAAGCGCCTTCGTGATGGAAATCCCGCCCTATCACATTCCGAGCTTTAAAAACGTGATGTTAAGAACGTGGGATCGCGTGAAGTCCTTCATGTTCCGTGCCGGTCGCGTGATCGTTGTGATTGTGGCTTGCTTGACGTTCTTGAACTCTTTGGGTACCGATGGTTCGTTCGGCAACGAAGACAGCGAAAACTCTGTCTTGTCGCAAATCGGTCAGACCATTGTTCCGATTTTCGAACCTATGGGCGTTGAAAAAGAAAACTGGCCTGCTGCCGTTGGTGTCTTTACGGGGATTTTTGCTAAGGAAGCTGTTGTTGGTACGTTGAATTCGCTCTACGACACGTTAAGCGCCAACGAACATGCTCAAACGACTGACGAAGAAGAAGACTCTGCCTTCTCTCTTACGGAAGTCACTGGTGAAGCTTTGGCGGCTGTACGCGACAACTTCGCAGGTCTTGCCTCGGCCTTTACCGATCCGATGGGCTTACGTGTTGACGACTTAACCAACCAAGAAGAAGCGGCAGAAAGCCAAGGCGTTTCCTTGGGCACGATCGCAACCATTCAAACGCTTTTCGGTTCTGCTTCGGCTGCGTTTGCTTACCTTTTGATGGTATTGCTCTACGTTCCGTGCGTGGCGGCAGTCGGTGCAATTTATCGTGAAGTGGGCGGTCGTTGGACGGTCTTTACCGTGGCTTGGACAACGGCTTTAGGCTATAGCGCTGCGACGATTTTCTACCAAACAGTTAACTTCGCGGCAAATCCTCTTTACGCCAGTATTTGCATTGGATTGAGTCTAGCCATTTTGGCATTGATGGTTCTTTGGATGAAAGCCATGGCCAAAAAAGATGATCAAAAGAAAAACGTCACACGACGAGTAATCCCGATCATGGCGATTAAAGATTAAGAAAGAAAAATTCCAGGAAGGGAACCGGTGCCAACGTGCACCGGTTTTTCGTTGGCGAAGAGCCAAAGAAGAAAAGAAGGGACAAAGTTCGTCGATAAGCCGGATTCTGTTCTAAGGTTGCCCTTAGCCGACAATCATTCATCTAGAACGTGACTCACGCCACGTCTCAAGCCATCTACCCGCAACCTCACCGAGCAGGTTCATCGGTTGCCTATTTGATGTTGCTCCCCGTAGAGATTGCCCGTTTCACCCGACCCTAACGTCGGCTCGTCTCTGTTGCTCTAATCCGTGCCTTACGGCAGGCAGTCGTTAACTGCTACGGCGCTCTGTGGAGTCCGGACTTTCCTCGTGAAATAAATTCCCGCGATCGTCGTGACAAACTTTGTCCGAGCGTGATTGTACGGGAGTTTTCCATCTTTTTCTCACGGTTTACAAAAAAACTATGGACGATAACCTAAAAAGCTGAAATAATTGGACATTTTTTAGAATTAAACGATCGAAATTCCACAAGGAGCCGATGTGCTGAACCTTAAAAAAATTGTATTAGCAACCACGTTATCTTTAGCCGGCGTTTCCGCCCAAGCCGGTCTTTGGGATGGATTCCTTGAAACGTTGCCGGGCGCAACCTCTCCGTATCCGGATGCAGGTTTCGTTGGCAACCAAATCAACGGTATGCATCACATTATCGAAACCGGTTCGACGAGCTTGTTGCTTCCGACCTACACGAACCACCCGCGCTGGGACTACGATAATCGTAATGAAGAAAATGCCTATCCTTTTGGTGCCGGTATCTCTCGTAGCATCATTGACGAACGTGGTAATGAACGTTTGGCTTACATTATGTTGTTCCGCGACTCTCACTACGAACCCGAACCCATTCTCGGGTACGCTTGGGTCGCACGTTTTCCGATCGCTAACTCCGGTTTCCATTTAGGTGCTGGTTACACGGCTGGTGTCACGTTCCGCGAAGACTACAACTGGATGCCGATTCCGGTACCCCTCCCCGTTGTTAGCATGGGTACGGACTGGTTCAACCTCTATGGTACGTACATTCCGGGCAGCAACGTCTTCTTCTTCTTCTCTCGTATTGAAATTGAAGATCGTATGCGTCGCATGAACCCGTTGCCTGCAGGCAACCCGTGGGAAGCCAATACCGAATTCTATGCACAAGGTTCTTGGGTTAAGACCGACCTCTCTTCCGGTGATGGTGACATCGGAAACTTGACCATGACGTCTGATGCTGGTTACAAGTTTGGTGTGCGCTACTTCTTGGATCGCCACTGGGCACTTGACTTGAGCCACCAAAAGAGTGAACACGACATTGAAGCAGGCGGCAAGGTGGCTGAAGAGTTCAAACTCATGAACACCAACCTCTTGATGCAATACCACTGGGAAGTGGCCGACAGCGTTCGTTTGCACACGGGCGCAGGTGTGGCTTACTCCAAGCTTGAAAGTAAGACCAATGACTATGAAGATGAAAGCATCAACCCTGTAGTTCAAGGTGGTCTTACCTGGGCGATCACGAAGAATATCCGCGTGAATGCTGACATGACGGTGAACTTCACGAAGTTCCGTGATGTTCCTTCCGCCAATGGCGAAGCCGTGATTCCGGCTAACACGAGCTTTAACCTCGGTTTGGGCGTGGCTTTCTAAAAACAATTCGTTTAGATGGCAAAGGTGGCGACTCTTTTGGGAGTTCGCCACTTTTTTTGCGGTATGCTTAACGGATCAATGGAGAGAAAAATGATGAAAAAGCTGCTAGAGCTCCTTTTATTTTGCTCACTGATTAGCGCACCGCTTGTGGCTACGGCTCAACATTGGAACGAGCAAGAAGGTCGTTACTACGACGGTCATGGTCGTTATGAAGGGCGCATTGAAAACGGTCGAATGTACGATAACCACGGGCGCTACAAAGGCAGAATTGACAGCAATGGTCGTCACTATGACGAGCACGGGCGATATCAAGGAAGACAGGACGATAACGGACGTTTTTACGATGAATCGGGGCGATACCAAGGAAGAGTCGACAACGGCCGTCACTACGATGAGCACGGCCGTTATTTGGGCAGAGAAGACAACAACCGTTTCTATGATAAAAGCGGTCGTTATCAAGGTCGCAGAGCCCCTTAACGCTTAAAGCGCTTCAGGCTTGGGCATGGGCTTCACGTAAGCTTCTGTCCCCCAAAGCGGAATCGTTGAGAGCGAATGGTGGTAGCTACCCGAAATTTCCTTCGTTGAATAAGACACATAAAGAAGCACTTGGGCTTGCGGGTCATAAATTCGACGAATCTTTAAATTTTTCAAAAAGACGCTCTTAGAGCGGTGAAAAACAATTTCACCTTCTTTGCTCTTATTGATCGCTGCGATCATCTCTGGCGTAATGGGACCGGTTTGGTGGCAAGACACAGAGTTATTGGATGGGTCGCTTAACGCAAAGTTCGCTTCAATACTTGAAACGTGACACGTCACACCGGTCACCACTGGATCAACAAAGTGATTCACTTTGATGTCTTTAAACGTAAGAAAACCCAAAGACACATCGGCGACGTCTTCTTTGCAGCCACTTAAACCCAAAGCCGAGAGTGCCACCACTGCAGTGAGAATGATTTTTTTCAACATCAGAAACTCCGTTATTTTTCTTCGATTTTAACCATTATTTTCCAGCAATGGACTGGCATCCCGGCCCTCTTAACGAACTGTTACCACCATTTTGGACAACCACTTCGATTTGCGTTCCAATACGGTCTTTAAGCGCTTGAACGTGAGAAATCACACCAATTAACTTTCCGTTTTCTCGAAGTTGGGACAACGTTTCAATGGCCATCTCTAAAGCTTCTTCATCCAACGTCCCAAACCCCTCATCCAAAAAGAGCGAATCGACACTCACCTTTTCGCTTGCGATGCTCGAAAGCCCTAATGCCAAGGCTAAGCTCACAATAAAGGATTCACCACCCGAGAGATTTTTTGTCGATCGGATTTCACCGGCCAGATAGTTATCAATCACCTCTAAGCCCAACACTTCCTTTTGACTGCGGATTAACAAATAGCGATCACTCATGCGTTGCAACTGTTCATTGGCGTGTTTAATCACCACGTCAAACGTAATGCCTTGGGCAAAATTGCGGAACTTCTTCCCATCCGCAGAACCAATCAATTCTCGTAAGTTCTGCCATTGACGCACCGTCTTCTCAAACTGCTCAATATCTCGAAGGGCTTGTCCTTGACGTGCTCTTTCTTTGTCATTGCGATCAAGTTCTAGCGTATCCGTCGCAATAAGCTTAACCAAAGTATCGTAAGCACCTTGTTTCTCTGTGATTTGCGCTTCCAACTCAACGAGACTCACCTCACGCGTCTTTCTTGCCTCACAAGTCGATAATTGGCCTTGCAGTACCGAAACTTCCGTTTGCCATTGGGATTGGCGCTTATCCAATTCTTGCTTTTTTTGTTGCAATGTTAAGCGCTCAGCTTGCGTGAGCAAAGCCTCACAATAGGTCTGTTCATTGGCAAAACCGGCTGTTTGAGAGGCTTTAACAAAGGCATTTTCATTTGACGTCAATTTCGCTTCTTCTTGAGTCAATGCAGACTTCAGCGTATTGCACTCACCTTCTAGTTGACCGATGTCATTTTGAGCCCGATTCTTAGCCGTCTTAAACGCTTCTAATTGATCGCGACAGGCATTGAGCTTGGCATAAAAGGCATCGCGTTCACTTTGAGGATTTCGATCGCCAAATAGCGTTGTTCTTTGATGATGACGATCATCAAAGCTCTTTTGAAACACCTCAATCTGCGCTTGAAGGGTTTGGTACTGTGCCTTGAGTTCATCTGAAAAAGACGTTAACCTGATTCTTTCTTCTTTTAAAGCTTGCGTGCGTTGGTTCGCCTCGTTTAAAAGGCGAACATTGTCTTTCCAACGGGTGACTCGAATTTCAAGATTTTCAAGAATGGACTCAAAAGAAGCCTCTTTGAGAAACTCAGAATCAACGTACTCGCGCACCTTGTCAATCCATGCCGATCGGTGCTCACTCAAGGCAAGTTTTGCGTCACTAAAAGTCTTTTGTGCCTCACGCAAATTGTCTTCAAAATGACGAGTTTTAAGTTTTTCTTGATTCAGTTGCGACTCAAAACTTCTAATATCTCCATCTATTTTGACGAGATCTGCTTCCAATTTCTTTAATTTATCTTCTTTTTCTTCAATTTGAGTAATTCGTGCCTTAACCGCCTTAATTTCCGACTCTAGCTCTGACACTTGAGGGAAATTCCCCAAGGCATAGGGGTGCTCCAGAGCGCCACACAACGGACAAGGCTCACCGTCACGGAGTTGATGGCGATGCTCTTCTAAGGAACTAATGATGCGACGCATTTCAAGTTTTTCACGCAAGGAGTCTTCTTGTACACGGTATTCACGCAACAAGCGCCCATTTAGGAGCTTTTCTAATTGCGATCGAACCGTTTGCACTTCTGTTTGTTTTTGTTTTAAACGAGGGCGAGCAGCATCAAGCGACTTTTTAGCTTGATCTTGCACCTTTTGCTGGTTTTCAAGCTTCACACTCTCTTGCTGAACCTTCTTTTGTACCTCTTGATACGCCATTGCGAAACTTCTAACGAATTCCGATTCGGCTTGAATGCCGGCCAAAGATTCGCATAAAGCTTCATCAGTTAAATGCTGCTTTTTATAGTCTTCCAAAGGCTTAGTGATGCGTTCTTCTTTTTCAAAATTGCTTAGATTTTCATTTAATTTGTCTTCAACTTGCTTTAATTTGCTTTTAAGTCCGTTAAATTCAACATTTTTAGCCGTTAATTGCGACAGTTCTTGTTGCAATTGAACATCCAAACGCTGCACCTGATCAATTAACGTCAAAAACGACGCTTCTTGACTCGTCAACACTTTCAAATCCGCTTCGGCCTTTGTTGTTGACTGCCCAATGGCTTCAAGACGGGTCTTTATCTCCGATAGCTTACTTTCATTGACGGCAATTTTCTTTTGAAGGCTAACGAGTTCATTGCGTCCATCGCAGACTTTTTGATAAATCGGATGGATTTCAAACGCTTTCAATGCTCGTTCTAAACGCACATCCTCCGCCTTAAAATCTTCGTTATCTGCATCCAACTTCTGCTTATCTTTGCCTAATTTGTTTAATTTTTCATTTATCTCATTGATTTGACGCAAATTCGACAATTCATTATTCAAATGTTCCAAAACACCCTTATGAGTATCTCTCTGAGATTGATTTTTCTTTAAGTTTTCTCGCTTTTGAGATTCTTCCTCTGGTGATAAAAGACGAATTTCCCCCAACACCAACTTCATATTTTCCAATTGTTTTTCTTCTTCTTTGGTGCGATCAAACACCTTTTTAGAAATCTTGGAATAAATGTCTGTACCGGTAATTTGCTCTAAGATGGGCGAACGATCATCGGCCGAGGCTTGTAAGAAAGCCGAGAAATCTCCTTGGGCCAAAAGCATGGAACGTGTAAAGCGTTTGAAGTCCATGCCGGTGACTTCTTCGATCTTATTTAAAACGCCTTTACTCTTCGTTTGAAGAATCTCATCGGTATCATCCATGCAAATTTCGTGTTTGGGAGACTGTAGAGTCCCGTCGGGTTTATTACGAGCGCGATGCTGCTCCCAGCGGCAGCGATATCGACCTTTTTCTGTCTCAAAACGCACTTCTGAAAAGCACTCGCCCGTTAGTCGAGACATGATGTCATTGGCACCACCCGTGACTTTATTAAGGCGTGGCGTACTTCCGTAAAGCCCCAAACAAATAGCATCCAAAATCGTTGACTTCCCTGCACCCGTGGGGCCTGTAATTGCAAACAAACCATCGTAATCCGGCGTAGTGAAATCAATAAACCACTCACCCGTTAAAGAATTTAAATTTTTAAATCGAACCGATAAGATCTTCATATTTTCCCCAATTTTTCCTATTCAACCGTATTGACTTCGTCCAAAATGGTTTGATATTTCTCTCGAAGGTTTTCCCATTGATCTTCAGCAACATTGTTTTCTTTCAAACAAAGATCGAAGACTTCCTGTGGCGTTAATTGCTCTAACTCTTTTTGCGTCTTACTGTGACTTAGCGCTTCTTGAATCACTTGTTTGTTCTTTATACGAAGTACTTCCAAAGCCGATCCTTGCACTAACTCAAGCACTCGATTTCGTAAGTCTCCCATCACCACCGCACTGTCATAGATCACTTCTAGCCAAGCAGAACTATCCCTGGCTTTTAACGCTTGGATTTGTTGGTCAATCGTCTCCCAGTCGCCTTTAATTTGGATAAGCTCTTGGAACATTGGAACATCAACGGATTGACTCGTTATTTCACCCTTTTCATTGATATCCAAAACCACGACACGTTTGAGATTGTCTGCTTCAGCAAAACTCATCGGCAAAGGCGCACCGCTATATTGAATCTTTTCACTGCCACCCACTTTTTGTGGCATATGGATATGGCCCAATGCAACATAACTCGCTTGAGGTGAAAAGATATCGCTCGGAACCTGTCCCAAAGACCCGACATAAACCGGATCGGGTTCGCCCATTAATCGCTCTTTGGTAATGGAACCGCTCACATACAAGTGTCCCATTTCAATGATGGGAACATTCGTCGTTGCACGCTTTTTCAGAGCAACACCACTCACCGCCTTGTAATGCTCACGGATGGCTTTTAAAGTGCGCTTTTCGCGCTCTTGAACAGCTTCACCTTGCTTGGCACGACGTAGGTCTTTTTCACGCAAATAGGGAACGGCACAAACAATGAGTTGTTGCTTGCCGTCCGCATCACAGACTTCAAACACTTCATCTGCCGAGTTCTCAGTCATTGCGCCAATTACGTCGACTTTCAATGATTTTAAAATCGTCTTTGGCGCTTCAATAAAACTTGCCGAGTCGTGATTGCCTGCTGTGATAAAAACACGTTGACAGCTCGTTTGAGAACCAACAGAACTTAAAAATTCATAGTAGAGCTCTTGCGCCTGATTGCTGGGTGTTGTCGTGTCAAAAATGTCGCCCGAAACCAACAAAACATCTACACCTTTTTCATTCATCAGGTTCTTTAACCATAACAAAAAAGCGTTAAATTCCTCTGTTCGTTTACGACCAAAAAGGTTGTGTCCTAAATGCCAATCGGAGGTATGCAAAAGTCTCATTCTCTACTCTTTTTAATCTACAAATACGTGTAAGAGCTGCGCATCTTCGGGTTGTTCCATGCGTTTCATCAATGATTCCCAAACTAGTCTCATTTGCCCTTCATTCACCTCATTCGTCACCCCGCAGAGCTGACCAGCATCACTGATGCAATTAACCAATGTCATTCCGTTTTCTTCGAAACGGGTCATTATTTCTTCTTCGGACAGGGTTTCAAGAGGAATGCGGACATAGAAAGCACTCACCACTTCGTCTAAGTTCAACCACTTGCTATTGCAGTCTTCAAATTCGGGAGGTTCCGATCGACCTTTAATGACGTCTACCAAATCGGCAATCACTGCACTCGCGGTCGGCTCGCTTCCTGCGCCCGGCCCCACCAATTTAACGGTATTAACAGCATCGGCTTTAACGACAACCGCATTCATCACATTGTTAACTTTGGACAAAAACCCATTTTCTGGCACCAAGGTCGGATGAACACGAACGTCAATGCCATTCTCTTGTTGTCTTGTAATGCCCAACAATTTCACTTGATAACCCAGTCGCTTCGCACACTCAATATCTTCCAATTTCAGTGTTGAAATCCCACTGATATGACGCTCATCAAAATGCACTTCCGTTCCAAAAGCCAAGGCACTCAAAATAGCGATCTTGTGCCCCGCATCAATGCCTTCAATATCAAAGGTCGGATCGGCTTCGGCATAGCCTAAAGCTTGTGCCTGCTCTAGCGCCATTTGAAAAGAGCATCCCTTTTCTTGCATTTGCGTAAGAAAGTAATTGGAGGTTCCATTGATAATGCCCGCGATCCATTCAATACGATTGGCAGATAACCCCTCACGCAGGGTCTTAATGATAGGAATGCCACCGGCAACAGAAGCCTCAAAAGCGACGGTTCGATGACACGCTTTTGCCACCTTAAAAATCTCATTTCCATGAGTGGCTAATAGAGCTTTATTGGCCGTAATGACATCTTTTCCATTGCGAAGTGCAGCAAGAATCAAGCTCTTCGCAGGTTCAATTCCACCCATCACTTCGATGACAATATTGATGTCTGGATCGTTAGCAATTTCTTCCCAATTCTGAGTTAGTTGAACTTTCTCATCGACAGTCAGGCGGGCTTTTTCTAAATTTCGACAAACGACGGTCTTAATCCTTACGGGATGACCGCTTCGCTTTGTTATTAAGTCAGCATTGCGTTTTAAAACGTTATAGACGCCACTACCAACGGTACCTAAACCTGCCATCCCGATAACGATCTCATCTGTCATGATTACCTCTGCTTGAATTGAGAATTGCAACAGAGTCTATTGTATTCGGAGTGGGAAGATTTGTTGCAGGGAATTTCAGAAAGACATTATCGATAGCGATGCATCATTTGATGACGCATTAAGATTGTCAAAAATAGAAAAACGCTTTTGAGTCAAAATCGAAAATACATTTTTTGTGCCGACTTTTTGATGGGTTCGTACACTTTTTCAAGCGACTTTTTCGGCATATTGAACACTTTTTCAAACGAGTTTTCTTAAACTCGTCAGGTCAGTTCGGGAATGAAATCATCTTTTCTTACGAAAATTCAATAGGTTATGGAATTTATAGTAACCTGCAATAGAAAGGAAAATGGCATTTCATGAAGTTGTCCCAAGTAGGTTACTAAAAAGGTGACTAAAAAAATGAATTGATGCGTTCAGATTTGAACTGTTCTGACAACCTGATTTTGCAAAAAAACTTTGTTTTCAGGTTATTAAGATTTAGACACAAAAAAACCACACTATTTCTAGTATGGTCTTGGCACTTTTGGTGCCCGGGGAGAGACTCGAACTCTCACGGCTCATCACCGGTGGATTTTGAATCCACTGCGTCTACCATTCCGCCACCCGGGCATCTTTTTTAACTCAACTGGTGCGCGATACTGGGTTCGAACCAGTGACCCCTGCCGTGTGAAGGCAGTGCTCTACCGCTGAGCTAACCGCGCGAACATCGCTGTTCGGAGAATGAGAATTATGGAGAATCTCAAATCGGTTGTCAAGTACTTTTTTAAATATTTTTAAAAAATTTTCATTCTTTAAAAATGAAGTACACAGCACCGATCATACAGAGCCCCGCATAAACATAATTCATCTTTAGCGGTTCCTTCATGAAGAGCACCATAAAGGGTACAAACATCACCAGGGAAATTACTTCCTGAAGAATTTTTAATTGTGCCACATTCATCACAGAATATCCAATTCTGTTGGCAGGAATCATGAACAAATATTCAAAAAAGGCAATGGCCCAACCCATGAGCACAGCCCAAATCCAACCACGATGCCCCAAAAGTTTTAAGTGCCCATACCAGGCGCAAAACATGACGGTATTTGATAGACACAACAAAAACGTCGTTTGCACGAAAGGCGGCAAATTCAAAAAATATGACATAGGAAATAATTAAACGATTTTAAAAATCGGTTGATCGGCAACGCCTGCCAAGAAGTCTTGCGCAACCCCCTTGCCCGCAATCTTCGCCTTGGAGTCAATGTCACACATGGGCACTAAAACAAAAGCGCGTTCATGCATACGGGGGTGAGGCAAAATAAGAAACTCACTTTGACGTGTTTCTTCGTCATAAGTCAGTAAATCCAAATCCATCGTGCGCGGTGCGTTATGAATTCCGACAGGGCGCGTACGACCAAAATCTTTTTCAATGCGCAAAAGTGCCGTCAAGAGTTCTTCCGGTGTCAAAGAAGTCGATACCAAAATCACCGCATTGACGTAATCGGGCCCCGAGGAGTCAACGGGCGCCGTCTGATAAAAATGTGACGTTGCTTCAACACAAATTCCGGGTTCAGCATTAATGACGGCAATCACGTCTTGGAGAGCCTTCAGAGGCTCTCCCAAATTGGCACCAAGCGCCACATACGCCTTATGAGCAAAACTCATGATCACTCCGCGGGCTTCGTATCTAACAGAGCCGCTTTACGCACGGCAGGCTTTCTCGTACGACGCACGGGTGCCTTTCTCTTTTTCGGCGCTTCCGCTTCTTGAGCTTTCACTGCGGGCGCATCATTCATTTCGATCGCAACATCCGGAACGATAACGATCTCATCATTTGTTTTCGGCGCTTCTTTTTTGCGAGGTGCTCGGCGAGTGCGAGGTTTACGCGGTGCCCTTGCCGGCTTTTCGCTTCGCCCGGCCATTTCATTGAAGGACTCTAAAACATCATCCTCGATGTCCAAGTCTTCAATTAAGCGATCCGTGTCACGCACTTCTTGCCACGTTTGAGCCTCTTGCATCAATTGCTTTTTGATTTGTGCTTTAGAGGGCTTTTTCACTTCGCCGCGCTTAACTTTGCGGGCTTGAGCGTTAAGTTCGGCTTGCTTTTGAACCATCTCATGGCGACGATCTTCGTCGGCTTCTTGAAATTCCGTCCACCAATCAACAATTTCTTTATCCACTAAACCTAAGATGCTGCGCAAAAGCATAAAGTCGTAACCGGCGCGGAACTTCGGAATATTCAATAAACCGAATGTGGCACGCACGGAGGAACGACGCAAGAGTTTTACTTGCAACACCCAAATGGTCAGAATATCTTCGACAAAACGATTTTGAATGGCCAAACGCTCACACTGTTGGTGAAGCACTTCTTGACCGGCGGCAATCATGGCTGGAATCTGACCTTGCCCGCGAGCAATATGTTCTTCAAAAATGCGGTGCGTCATCGGCCACAAAAGCGTGGCAAACAAAAAGGACGGAGAAACTTTCTTACCGATGGAAATACGCTCATCGGTGCGTTGCATCGCCAACATCAAAAACTCTTCCCCATGGGGCTCTTTAAGAGCAACATCCAACAAAGGAATCACGTTGCGATAGAGGTTCAGACTTTGCAAAACTTCCAAGCACTTCACCGCCTTACCGCACGTTAAGAGTTTGAGGGCTTCATCAAAAAGACGGGCTTCAGGAACGTTAGACAAAAGACCCGATTGACGTTTAATGGGACTTAACGTTTCTTCATCGATTTTGAAATTTAATTTGGACGCAATACGCACTGCACGAAGCATACGTACGGGATCCTCACGATAACGCTCTTTAGCGTCCCCAATAATGCGAACCACGCCATCGAGAATGTCTTGCATCCCATTGTGATAATCAATCACTTCTTCCGTGGTCGGATTGTAGTAAAGCGCATTGATCGTAAAGTCGCGACGCGCGGCGTCTTCCCACATTTCACCGAAAACGTTATCGGAAATCACGCGCCCAAAGCGATCCTTTTCAACACCATCGGCGTGCAACGCACGAAAGGTCGAACACTCAATGATTTCTCGACCAAACATCACGTGAACTAAACGGAAACGACGACCAATAATGATGGCACGGCGTTGGCAACGTTTGATTTGCTCGGGCGTTGCATTGGTGACCACGTCAAAATCTTTCGGGGTGACACCCAACATCAAGTCACGCACTGCACCACCGACAACATAGGCTTCAAAGCCTGCTTGCTGAAGGTTTCTTACGGTTTTGATGGCTTCGTAGCTGACTTGACGACGGTTGATGCCGTGTTCATCTCTTGAAATCACGCGAGGCGTGCGATTGGGTTGAGAAGACTTTTTTGCAGGAGCAAAAAATTCTTTCGTATAGGCAATAATATTTTTGAACATTTAAGAAAAGTCCTTCCAGGGCCACCCTCCGAAAAAGCGTCTGTTTCTTTATCGAGCAAAGAGCTCAATAACAGACCAACCTCGTTTTTCTGCTAGTTCTTTTAGTCGAGGATCCGGATTGGTTGCAACCACATGACCGTTAAATTTTTCTACGAATTGTATCAAGGGAAGGTCAGTTATGGAATCCGTATAGAAAACAAGATGTTCCAAGTTCTCAACTTGCTCCCCTTTTGACGTCAAAAAGTCCGTCAATCGATCAATTTTGCTCGCGCCGTAGCAATAGTCTCCCAAGTGCTGACCGGAGAATTCACCTTCAGCCGTTAAAAGGGGCGTTGTGGCCAAAACATGATCAATGCCAAAGCGATCTGCAATCGGTGCACTTATAAAACGTTGTGTTCCCGTAGCCATCACCAATGTGTAACCATCGGCCTTCATGGCAGAAACAAGTCCCAAGGCAGACGACGTGATTTTTGGGAAAATAATGTCTTTGAGAAAATTTTCTCGAATCCACAGAAGAAACTGACGAGGAAAGCGCGACAAAATTGTCATGTGATAAGCCATAAAGGCTTCGACGTCAAAATTTCCCGCTCGATAATCCGCTAAGAACTGATGACATTGAGCAACTTCACTGCGCATATCAGCGCCGCTGTGCTTAGCCAGATACTCAATCCATTGCACACCGGCATCGACTGATAAAAGCGTTCCATCCAGATCAAATACGGCGAGTTTCATAATTACCCCACAATTAAAGGGTTTGCTTATCCAACCACTTTTTGAGTTCCGGCACCGTGATGGCATTTTTCTTTAAGGCCAACAATTCACGATCCATTTGGGATAACAAGCGAGAAAGCGTTTTAATGTCTCGAGGCAAATAGGTTTGCATCCACTTTTGCGCTTCGGGCGTCACCACAATGCCGCGAGCCATGGCCTGCGCCATCAGCACTTCCCACATTTCCCCTTTTAAAGGTTTAATTTGGAAAACTGCGCCCCAAGTCAAGCGAGTCAGAATATCTTCGCGAACAAACTTCTCTGCCGGAGACTTTCTCCCCGTCATCACAAGCGTGGTACCGGGATGCACGCGGATTTCATTGATGAGCGCAAATAAAAGATCAAGACCGTTTTCAGACAGCGTATCGACTTCGTCAACAGCGTAGCGAACCCGATCGGGTGAAAAGACGGGAACGCCGTAGTCAATCAATCCCATGGCTTGTGCCAAATGGGTCTTTCCTACACCTTCGGGCCCCCAAAGGTAAACCAATTGAGGCTCTGCCACCTCGCTCATTTGTTTTAAACAATTCAAGGCAGGCGCATTCTCACCGACGACAAAATTCTCTAATGTCGGTGCAGGATCAATAGCAATATCAAGGGGAAGTTGTTCAAACAGCATCTCTTTGTTACTAAAAAGCCTTAAGCCTTGGTAAAATAATAAGATTGACAGACGGATACGCAAGTGTACCGCCACATTTAATTTTTTTGGGGATTTATCCTGCTATGACGCAACTTTCTTACGCTGCTGCCGGTGTTGATATTGATGCTGGCGACGAACTCGTTGATCGAATCAAGCCTTTGGCTAAGAAGACGCTTATTCCGGGCGTTTTGGCCAGTGTCGGTGGTTTCGGCGCTATGTTTGAAATCTCCAAAGAATACAAGAACCCCGTTCTTGTGACCGGTACGGACGGTGTGGGTACGAAATTGAAGTTGGCCTTCACGTTGGGTCGCCACGACACGGTCGGTCAAGACTTGGTCGGCATGAGCGTCAACGACATCTTGGTGCAAGGTGCCAAGAGCTTATTCTTCTTAGATTACTTCGCCTGCGGTAAGCTCGACGTTGACGTTGCTGAACGCGTGGTGGGCGGTGTTGCTCGTGGTTGTGAATTAGCCGGCTGCGCTTTGATCGGTGGTGAAACGGCTGAAATGCCGGGTATGTACCCCGAAGGCGAATATGACCTCGCCGGTTTCGCTGTCGGTATCGTTGAAAAAGATGAAGCCATTGACGGCAAGTCTATTGCTGCCGGTGACGTTGTTTTAGGTTTGGCCTCTTCTGGCCCGCACTCTAACGGTTTCTCTTTGATCCGCAAGGTCGTTGAAGTGACGAACACTTCTTGGGATATGCCCTTGGATGGTCGTACGTTGGCCGATTGCGTGATGGAACCGACGCGCATTTACGTCAAGCAAGTGCTCAACGTTATGAAGAGCGTCAAGATCAAGGGCATGGCCCACATCACGGGTGGCGGTTTGATCGAAAACGTGCCCCGTATTCTTCCTGAAAACACGCAAGCCGTCATTCACGCTGACAGCTGGACGCGTCCGGCCGTCTTTGACTGGTTGCAAGAAGCCGGCAACATCGATTCTCACGAAATGCACCGTGTGTTTAACAACGGTATCGGCATGGTCGTGATCGTGTCTGCTGAAGAAGCCGATGCCGCTATCAAGGCTTTCGAAGCCGAAGGTGAAAAGGTCTTCCGCTTGGGCGAAATCGTCACGCGTAAAGACCAAGAGCCCGGTTGTGTGGTTATTTAATTAACACACTAGAGAAGTTCTATCACAGTAGGCGAAATAGCAATATTTCGCCTATTGCCATTTTGGAGTTATTCGCAATGCGTAAAGACAATCCTGCCTTTGTTCCTGATTCTCCCTTTGCTCGTCCGATGACGCAAGCACACATGGACTTTTTCTCTGCTATTCCTAAGACGGAATTGCATTGCCATTTATTGGGCACCACCCAAAAAGCCACTTTTGAAGACCTTGTTAAAGCGTCCGGCGCCCCTGTCAGTCAAGAAGAAATTGACGGCTTCTTCACGCGTGGCGATAAGCCGGTGGGAGTATTGCGCATTTTCCGAGCTTTGGAAGAGCACATTTTGATTAAGCCCGAAATGCTCACGCGCATTACCTACGAATACCTCCAAGACTGCAAAAAGCACGGTATTCGTTACACGGAGTTTTTCTGGAACTACACGGGTTTGGCCCGTCACTATAGCTTCGAAGCGGCTCAAGCCGCCATCATCGAAGGCATTCATCAAGGCGAAAAGGATTTCGGTGTTATTGGTCGCTTGATTCCCTCCATTGACCGCGAAGCTGAGCCTGAATACGCCGTCGAGTTGGTGCGAGAAATGATTGCGCATCGTGCGCCTGAAACCATCGGTTTGGGGATTGACTATCGTGAAAACGATCATGAACCGGAAAACTTTTGGAAAGCCTTTATGATGGCCAAGGACGCAGGCTTTAAGATCACGATTCACGCCGGTGAATTCGGCTGTCACTGGCGCAACGTCGAAACCGCCATGGATCTTTTAAAAGCCGATCGCTTGGATCACTGCTACACGATTATTGATAATCCCCAACTCGTCCAAGTCGCCAAAGATCGTGACTTTATCTTTACGGTCGTGCCCACGAACTCTTACTACTTGCGCACGTTCACAGATGAAGAATGGGCGATTAAGCAACCGATTCGAAAGATGGTTGAAATGGGTCTTCGCGTCCATCCCAATACGGACGATCCCACGATGCACCACGTCAATGCAACGCAAACGTGGATGTTGATGTACAACTTCTTGAATTTCTCCCTCGATCAACTCAAGGGCTTTATGTTAAACGGCATTGACGGCGCTTGGATTGACGAAGCGACGAAAGAAAAGTGGAAGAAAGACTGGAGTGAAGAATTTGACGAATTGGTCAAAAAATTCCCCGCTTAATCGAAGGTCTTAAAACAAATTGAGGATCGAATTTTCGATCCTCTTTTTGTTATTTGGTGGGCTCATCTAAGTGGCACTTCTTTTCTTCAAAGCACTTACGCTCAGCAAATTCACCCTTCTTACCCACATTGAAAGACGAAACCGGACGATGGTAACCCATCACTCGGGTCCACACTTCACAGGGTTGACGTTCGCTGTCTTTTAATTGAATCTTTTCGTCCATTTTCATTCTCCTTTTCGAATGTGATTTTCAATATAACACAATATATTGACCACCTGTTGTACCTTTTGTACTAAATATATAGGCACCATAGTTAAAAACAAAAACAACGAATCAGACGATCTTTCGTTACAATTGAGGCTGTTCCTATTATTGGTTTTTGAGGGAGTATTCTGACAATGAAGTACTTTGACTTTGAATTATTAGGCATTAAGCGCAAATTGCCTTATGTTCGCGTCGCAGACAAGTTGGCACTGGCCAGTTTTGTGGTGTTATCCGACACCGAGTTAGTTCAAGCTGCAGCGCCCGAACTTGTCAAACGTTTGCCCGAAGTTGACCTTTTGATGACGGCTGAAGCCAAAGGCATCATTCTTACCTATGAAATGAGTCGCATCATGGGCATGAAAGACTTCATCGTTGCTCGCAAAAGCTACAAGCCCTACATGCAAAATGCGCTCTCTCATACCTTGCACTCTGTCACGACACAAAAAGAGCAAACCTTGTGGCTCGATGGTGCTGACGCTGAGCGTATTAAGGGCAAACGCGTCGCTTTGATTGATGACGTCTTTGCCACGGGCGAATCACTGAAAGCCATTGAAGAATTGGCAACGGCCGCAGGCGCAAAAGTGGTTGCTCGCGCTGCCATTTTGGCCGAACTTGAAAGCGTCGGTCGCCCTGACTTGATTTACTTGAAAGAACACTATGTCTTTAGAGCCAACGATGACGGTACCTTTACGCCGATTCATACGCTCAAAGAAATGGAAGAACTCAAAAAATAGAAAAGAATGCCGCTATTGCTCCCAAACGAGAAGCAATGGCGGCACTCTCTACTCTCTCGAAACTTTTTCTCTTACAACAACAAAAGCGAAATCGTTGTTGCAGCGGCGATGGTCGGCAATGCATTGCGCTTAGCCATCGACATCGGATTGACACCGGCCAATCGAGCACAAATAATGGCGCTTGCTGCCACAGGCGACATCGTGCGACCCAAAGCGGCCGAGACTTGCGCCACACCACCCAATTCCGTAATGCTGTAACCGAATTCAGGTGCATGCGGCACCACGGTACCGATAAAGGCTAGCGAAGCTGCATTACCCGACCCCGATACCACGGACATCAAGAAGGGACCGGCCGTAGCGGCTACTTGCGTGGCCGACGTGGAATTTTTCATTGCATCCAAAAGCGCACCCGTCAAACCGATTTGCTCCATCCCTGCACAGAACATAGCGGCGCATGCCATCAAACCAATCACTTCGCAAAAACTGTCACCGGCACCACGGAAAAATTCCTTTGTCGTTTGACCCGGCGAAGAACGCGTCACCACAATCGCTAAAACCACACCGATAATCATGGATTGTGGCACCGTGATGTAGGGCAAGATTCCCACTTGCTTAGAGCCCAACACCAACAATAAAAGCGGAACTACGGGAACGATAGCGTAAAGTCCATTAATCTTAAAATCCTCGGGCAAAGCACTTTGCAAATTCAAGGGAGACGTACCCACCCCTTCTTTCAAAAAAAGAGATGTGATGGCCAAGATTGCAACCGCCACTGCCAAACCACAAAGAACGGCAGGAGCAATCGCTGCAATCACGGTCATCACATCCGTCTTTGCCATATCAGCGACTAGAGGATTAAACATAAACCCTGGGGAAATGACCGACCCCCAGGTCCCCAAGAAAACGGCACTGCCGGCCATCACAGGTTTTACACGTAAGGCCAACAACATCGGAATCAAAAGCGTTCCAACGGCTGCGGAAACACCGGCAGCAGACGGCAACGAAATATTCAAAAAGAAGGTCACGATGACAGCGCCCGGTACAACGAATAATTTCACATGCGTCAACAACCCCGTGACCACAGCCACCAAGTGTTCGGAGCACTTTGTGACCCGAATCACATACGAAAAACCCATCACCGTACAAACAATCGGCACCAAACCGCTATTGGTAAACTGCTTAATAAAAGCATTGGCGGCCATCACTAAGTCGCCCCCTAAAAGGGCCATCAGTGCACCGGATAAAAACAACGTCATTCGCGTTTCGAAATTTTTGATAATTAACGCGAACGTTCCAATCACAATCAGTAAACCGACCCAGACCATCTTCTAAAGTCCTTTCACACTATTTTTTTGACAATCATGAGGGAGAATTATAGAAAAGAGATTTTATTTCATCGTGTGATTTTTGCACTATTATTCATACATAATAATTTCTAGGAAAATTTAATTTTCTTAATAAAATCAGTCGATCTTTCTGATTATTGTTTTAAAATAAAGATAGATTTTCACGTCTTATCATGCAATTATTGCAATTTTAGGGAAAGTACTAATGGATCAATTGCTTAATCGAAAGCGATTTCACCTCGAGGTTTGGGAATTACTGTTCCGTGTCATTGAGGAACAGTCCCTTGCGCGCGTGGCAGATCAACGAGGATTGGATCGTACACAAGTCTCGCGCTTGATTAAAGCGCTTGAAAGTGACGTGGGCCACGAATTACTCATTCGCAACGGCCCCACCATTGCTCCAACCCAATTTGCCCTGCAAGCCAGAGACAAACTGCAACCCATTTGGGAAGAGTTCAATCAATCCCTATTAACACTCTCGACCAAGGGCGAACAAGATAGCGGCATCATCCGATTCGGGGCCAGACCCGGCTTCATGCAATCGCAAATTCTTCCAATCTTGGGCGAATTTCAACAAAAGTACCCGCACATCACGTTCGATATCATCGCCGACGATGATCCTCGTACCTACATGCGCGGACAAACCGATGTCATGTTCTATTACGGCCCCGTGAATAACCCCAATCTCATTGAAAATTGGGTTTCTCGTTCCGTTTTCATCCCCTGTGCTTCGCCCGAGTACGTGAAAAATCACGGGATGCCCAAGACGCCAGAGGATCTTCGCTCACACTTTGGCATCGTGTACACGGGACGCCATCGCCGTCAAGAAAAGGTGCTCGAATTAGCCGGTGACCGTCGCACCTATGAGTGGCACTCTACCTTGCGTGTTAATAGCATGAAGGCCGTTAAAGAAGCAGCGCTTGCCGGTGCCGGCATTATTGCTGACATCCCAATGCACCATTGCTATAAAGAATTAATGAGCGGAGAATTAATCCCCGTTTTAAATGGTTGGCACGCCCCTAACTTGGACTACTACATCGCCTCAACGCTTGAAGCCACAAAGTTAAAACGCGTGCAAATTTTCATTGAATGGTACGTGCAGAAACGACGCGAGATTGAAACGGAACGAAAGCGCATTTTGCAACAGCAATACAACGTCCCGATTTAAGTTAAAGGCTCTGAAATCTTTCGACTCAGAGCCTTTTCGTTAAAGAGTTGTCGTTTAAGGAATAACACCCAACGAAATGACCGACGTCACTAAGGTGATCACGATAATGGAGATGATGTTAAGCCAGAAACCCGCACGGATCATCTCTGCGATACGAATACGACCCGTACCAAAGATGATGGCATTCGGGGGCGTACCCACCGGCATCATGAAGGCCATTGAGGCACCCAACGTCGTGCAAATCAACAAGGATTCCGGATGCATATTGATGGACTCGGCAATAGCCGCCACCAAAGGCATCATCGTTGCGGCCAAAGCTGTGTTGGACGTAAATTCAGAGGCAAAGACGGCCAACGTCGTAATCCCGCCGGCAACGGCCATATCGGGCAAACCGGCAAAAGCGATCGCAGCCGAACCCACAACACTGGCCATACCCGTCGTTTGAATGGCGTGCGCCATCGTCAAACCGCCACCGAAGAGCAAAAGTACGTCCCAAGCCACGGCTTCAGAAGCACTCGACCAATCCAATGCGTGCACGCCGTGCTTAATATCCACCGGGATGATGAACAAAATAATGCCCGCACCCATAGCGATCACGGTGTCGCTCAAGTCTTTAAAGGGACGAATACCATCGACTTCAAAACCACGAATCAAAGGACCAAAGCACCACAAAGCGGCGGCCGTCACAAAGACCGTCAACACAATCTTTTCGCCTTTGCTCAAAGGCCCTAAACGAGAGATTTCGTTTTTGACCCATTCTTTGCCACCGGGCAATTCCGAGATTTGTTCACGGAACAAGAACTTGGTCATCATGAAGTAAGTGCTAGCCATCAAAATGCCAACAATCGGAATCGAAACCTTCATCCATTCCAAAAAGTTCACATTCACGCCATACATTTGTTCAACAAAGCGAACAAAAATCCCGTTAGGCGGCGTACCGATCAACGTTAAAACACCACCCAAGCTTGCGCCGTAAGCGATGGACAACAAGACGCTAACGCCAAAGTTGTGCTCTCGCTTATCAATCGGTTCATCACCACGCGTATTGCGAACCACACCTAAAATTGCCAAAGCGATCGGCACCATCATGGCAGCCGTGGCCGTGTTACTGACCCAAGCGGACAAAAAGCCCGTTGCCACCAATAAACCCAAAATAATTTGTTGGGGCTTCGTCCCAAACACTCGAATCGTCAACAAAGCGATACGACGGTCTAAGTGCCAACGAGCGATACCGGCAGCAATCAAAAAGCCACCCATGAAGAGGAAAATCGTGCTGTTGGCATAATTTTTGAGCGTTTCAGACGGGCTCAAAACACCAAAAAGCGGGAAAAGCACAATGGGCAACAAAGACGTAACGGCAATCGGCACAGCCTCGGTAAACCACCACGTTGCCATCCACAAAACGATCCCTGCGCAGGCGCGACCGGCATGGCTAAATTCCACCGTTTGCCCGACCGTGTTTTGGTACGATTCAGGAAGAATAAAGTACAGGGCCAAGGCTAAAAGCGGCCCAATGATAAGAGGTATGATCTTGGACTTGTTACTTAACGCACCAATTTCAATACTAGATTCATGATGAAGCATGGAACTTCTCCTTTCAAGCTCGCCAATGCGAGTGGGGTGTGAAGTGAGTTATATTCGTAAACTCAAAAAATTTTGTTGATACTAATCAAAATTTCATGACCGTTCAAGGCATTTTACAAAAAAAAGAGCAGATTGCACCGCTCTCTTTAGGATATTTTGCTCAGAAATATTTAACGAATTTCTCGGTCTAATACCTCTTGCATCGTGACAAAATGCACACCATGATCCTTCAAACTCTTTAATTTAAAGGCATCTTGATCGGCTTCGATGCCTGCCACGGCGTCTTTAACCCAATAAACTTCAATTTCATAATGAAGAGCATCAAAAGCCGTGCGAATTAAAGAATCATCAACGTTTAAGCCACACAAATAAATGCGATTAACAAATCGGTCCTTGCAATAAGCATCTAACCCCGTTTCGGTTTTACGATCTGCTTCTAAGAAAGCCGAATAGCTATTCACACCGGCTTGAGCGCCTTTTAAAATCGCGATAATACGAGACATCGGCAAGGGCATTTGGCGAGGCATATCGGCGCCTTGCGTGCCTTCGACGCAGCACTTTTGCGTTAAAACCACGGGACCGAATTCAGATTCTACTGTTTCACCCACCGTGCGACCGGCGTGATTGTCCACAAAACTGATGTGATTTTCAGGCTTATAGTCTTGAGCCACAATCACGCGCTCAAAAGTCTTTGCCATCTCAGAAATCGGTGCAAAGACGGCCTCTGCGCCTTCAACAGGACGTACGCCATCGGTTAAATAATCGTTTTGAACGTCTTGCACCAAAAGTGCCGTAAAAATCTTAATCGCCACAGTCTTCCCCTAACATGGTTTCAAAATCACGCATTAACGTGTCAATAATCGTTTTTGTGTCTTGCGCAGGTGCTAATTGCGCTGCTTGCCCCAAGGGCATTTCCAATAAGTCGGCACGGTTTTCATTGATCGCCCCGCGATAGACTTCTGACATTGCCTTGTATTGGCCCGGATAGGGACTCACCGGCAACTCGGCGTCCTTAAGAGCTTCGAATAACCCCGTCGGAATCACACGAGTTTCACGACCCGTTGCCCAATTAGAGAATCGCGTTGACGCATCATCGCACCAAGGCACTTGATCTTTAAGGGCTTGAGGCCAAGCCGATTCTGAAGAGCGAACCAACAAGGAACCAATTTGCACGCCATTGGCCCCTAAAAGAATGCTCGCCAACATCGCTTGAGCCGACATCATGCCACCGGCTGCAACCACATCAATCGTCTCACCACAAACGCGACGCACAGGCGGCAACAAAGCCATCAAACCCACCTTAGAGGCCTCTAAGGGATTTTCAAAGTATTGACGAGGGCCACCGGCTTCTACGCCTTGGGCAATAACCGTGCCGCACCCTGCGACCTTTAAAACTTTAGCTTCGCGCGTGGAGTTAACGCTTCCCATCATCTCCACGCCCATTGCTTCCAACTTCTCGGCAAACTCTTCTCGAGGGCCACCGAAACTAAAGGAAACCACCGGCACTTGAGCATTAACGATGGCTTCGAACTGTTCTTCAAAAGAAGGCACCGTCCCCAACACATGAGGGACGTTTAATTCATCACGCAAGGGTTCTAAAGCGTCAAAGACTTGTTGCGTTTTTGCGGGATCTTCCGGTTCACGCGCTTCGACACGGATATTGAGTGCAAAAGGCTTATCGGTGAGCGCTCTCACCTTGGCCACTTCGGTGGCAATTTCTTCAGCCGTCATAAAACCACAGGGCAAAACGCCCAAGCCACCGGCATTACTGATCGCCGCCACCATCGCAGGCGTCACCACACCCACCATGGGAGAACCAATGATTGGCACCTTAATCTGTAAGCGCGAACACAAGTGCTGTGTTCTTTCTCGAATAAGCTTTTCTAAACTCATAACACTCGGAAATCCAAAACAAAATCAAAGCCGATATTGTAACGCTTGCTTATAATTAGCGCATTGAATATTTTTAGTGCAAAGGGTTTTTATGAGTAAACGAGTTGTTGTCGGTTTGTCGGGTGGCGTGGATTCCGCCGTTTCCGCCTACCTTCTTAAGCAACAAGGCTACGATGTGATCGGTCTTTTCATGAAGAATTGGGAAGACGACGATGATAGCGAGTACTGTTCTTCTCGCCAAGACTTCATTGATGCAACGGCGGTGGCTGACGTGGTTGGCATTGATATTGAAGCTGTCAACTTTGCCAAAGAATATAAAGACCGCGTTTTTGCTGATTTCCTTCGTGAATACTCTGCCGGCCGTACGCCTAATCCTGACGTGCTTTGCAATGCTGAAATCAAGTTCCGTGCCTTCTTAGATCACGCCATGGCCATGGGTGCCGAAAAAATCGCCACCGGTCACTACGCTCGCGTTCGTGAAGTCGATGGTAAAACACAATTGTTGCGCGGTTTAGATGAAACGAAAGACCAAAGCTACTTCTTGCACCGTTTAACGCAAGAACAAATCAGCAAGGCCATCTTCCCGGTGGGTGAATTGCGCAAAACACAAGTGCGAAAAATTGCTGAAGAAATCGGTTTGCCCAACGCTAAGAAAAAAGACTCCACGGGTATTTGCTTTATCGGTGAACGCCCCTTTAGAGAGTTCTTAAACCGTTATTTGCCCACGCACCCCGGCCCCATGAAGACAACGGACGGAAAAGTCGTCGGTGAACACATGGGTTTGGCTTTCTATACCTTAGGTCAACGCAAAGGAATCGGTGTCGGTGGTAGCCGCGACGGCAATGGCGAACCCTGGTTTGTCGCCCGCAAAGATCTTGCTACGAACACGCTTTGGATTGCACAAGGCCATGACCATCCGTGGTTATTAAGTCATCATTTGACAGCTGTAATGCCTAATTGGGTATCCGGCGTTGCCCCGCTTGCCGGTTCAGAATTGACCGTTAAAACGCGCTATCGTCAAACCGATGGTGCTTGCCGTATTGCCGAGAGCTCAGAAGAGGCTTTCAAATTGGATTTCGACGTGCCTCAATGGGCCGTCACACCGGGGCAAAGCGCCGTAATTTATGACGGCGAAGTTTGCCTAGGTGGTGGATTTATTGACGTGATCGATCAACACGGCATTTAATTTGACGACATCACTTCAAGAAATAGCCCAGATTCCCTTCGGATCTGGGTTATTTTTTTCTCAAATCATTTCGATCCGCACAGAGTTTCTCCGTTTTTGCCACCAAACTCACCAAAATTGACCTGTTTGGTGGCAAAAACCAAGAAACTTCCCTTTTCAGACCTTCAAACAGCACCACCCACGAAGACTCGCTCTGACTCAATATCCGTGTTTTTCCCACCAAACACCCCCAAAAAACGCTACTTTCGTGGGAAAAATCACGATTTCTTCTTTTCTCCACCCCAAGCGTCCTATCCCAAAATTCAATAATGTGTTGTAAATCATAGGGTTAAAGCAATCACTCCGGAAAACACCTTTTTTAACACTAGGGTTATCCCTTACTTTTGCTAAAAAAAGATGCTTTTTTGGACGACTTTCGTCATTTTCGCCACCAAACTCACCAAAATCGACCTGTTTGGTGGCAAAAAACAACAATTTCTATACTTTGAAAAAATTACGGCCAAACTCACATTTGAAAGTTTGGCCGCAAAATCTTTAAGTCTGATTGTATTAACGTTTCTTCAAAATGATTTCCGTAATTTCAGAAGGAACACCTAAACGCAAACTCATCCCTGTCCAAAGCCCGGTACCCGGCGTCACATAGAGTTGAGTACGGTCATTGGCTTGATAGTGTCCCGTCACAAAACCATCATTGCCTAAAGCAACAACCGGTTGATACAGCGTATAAAGACCGCCGTGAGTATGACCCGAGAGTTGCAAATCTACACCTTGGACTTCTTGCGCACCGGCAGGTTGGTGAGCCAAGAGAATCACAGGGCCTTCAGGAGCTCCTGCCAGAGCTTTCTTCAAATCCGGATGGTATTGGGTTTGACCAAAAAATCGACCGGCCGCACGATCAATCGTTCCTGCGATAACGAGGTTGGCTTCCCCTCTCTTAATCACTGCGTGGCGATTTTCCATCATTTGAATCCCTAAGGTTTCAAAGTAGCGCTCCCACGACAAGGCGCCGTGATACCACTCGTGATTACCGGAAACAGCATAAACACCGTCTTTGGCTTGCAACTGACGATAGGGAGCGACCATCGAAGCAAGCTCTCCTACCTTGCCTTCAATCAAGTCGCCTGAGAGCACAACGGCATCGGGCTTTAAAGCATTGGCGCGTTCAATCGTGGCCTCTAGCCATTCTTGATTCATCAAGCGACCGATATGCAAGTCCGCCATTAATACCAACCGATAGTTTTCAAATTCACTCGGAAGGTTCTTGATCTGAATTTCAACGCGCTTGACATCGGGCACTTTCAGTGCGGCATAGGTTCCGTAGAAAGCCCCTACCATGCTGATCGCTAATAGCGCCCACTTCACACTATCTCGAGAAAGTGGCCATGAAACCGACAACCCCGTCAAATTCACCAAACGACAAATCCAAAAACCTAAGTCCTTTAAAACGAGCAAAGGAAGCATCACGAGCAAGATGTTGAAAAGTGCTTCACACGCAATCAAGACCGTGCGGTTATAGACAGGATTAAAGAAGTCTCCACTTAAAAAATAATAGAAAGTGAACTTTTGACTCAATAACAAGAAAAATAGTGACAACAAGAGTTTTGTCTTGAGGCTTACAGCCATAAATGCAGCAAAACTCACTGACACATAAAGTGCAATTGCTAAAGTGACAACTGACACAGTCAACACCATAACGGTACCTTCCTTTCTATTAAGTCGTTCTCAAATTATGAGACAGTAATACGTTCACGTTGAGTGTCACGATGCGGCGGCTCACCAAAAGCACGCTTATATTCACGATTAAACTGGCTAGGACTTTCATAACCCACTTCAAAACACGCCGTTGTCGCGTCTTTTCTCTCTAGTAACATAAGGCGTTTAGCTTCATGAAGTCGCAATTGCTTTTGATATTGCAAGGGCGTCATGCACGTCACCTCTTTGAAATGACGGTGAAATGTTGAAACCCCCATATGTACATAATCGGCCAACTCGGAAACGCTCAACGACTCGCGGAAATTTTCGTTTAGCCAACCCACTGCACGAGCAATCTGAGCGCTTGAGCCTTGGTGAGCGTTAAAGCGACGCAAGGGCGCCCCAAAATCGCTTAAGAGCAATCGATAGTGAAGTTCACGCACAATCATCGGCGCTAAGACAGGAATCTGATCGGGGCGTTCAATCAAAAGCACCAAACGTAAAAGAGCTTCATAAGTATCCTCTCCAACATTGCCCACACTTAAAGCTTCGTCTGCTGAAGCGTTAGAACGTACCGGAGGAGGTAAAGCGTTACAGAGTTCGGCCAAAATCATAGGATTGAGATCCAACGAAATGCCTAAATAGGGGTTGTCACGAGTCGTGTTAACCGTACAAAACTGACACGGCACATCAACGCCCACGAGTAAGCAGTCACCTTCTGAATAGTGGTAGACACGATCGCCCATCACCGTTTTTTTACTGCCTTGTATGACAAAGGCAAGTGCCGGACGATAAATACTTGCCCCTTCTTGATTTTCAGGGTCTCGCCGATGAAAAGTCAGCCCAGGAATACCTGTCGGATAGGCTCCCCCCTTTTGGCAAACGTTAAGAACAATTTTCTTTAAGGCTTTTTGGATTTCACTTAATCGATTAGTCATGGTCTGAATCCTCCACTTGTCCTATTTTTGCAATTCTTCTCAAAGAAAACCCATCCATTTCTTTCTCATTATTGCCTAATTCTCTCTTCAATAGAAAATTGCGTGAGCATTTTTGTAGATAAGTTGCCTTATCTGCCTTTTGATTTGGTTGTCAAGAAAAGGCAGAAATAGGCAATTAATCACGAGAATTGATAAAAAATTTTCGTAGCACCGCTCCTAAACTATTTTTTAACACAAAACACTTTCCCAACTTTGGGAGGACTTTCATCATGTTAAAAAGAAGAGCTTTTATGAGTACAGCAACCTTAATTCCAGCCGCCATCTTATCGGACGCTGTTGCGGCTCGCCCGACAAACAATACCGCGACCGCTCAATTCGACCCGGCCTTTTCCTCAATTGAGCAAAACATTTTGAAGGAAGTCAGCGAACAAAATTCGCTTGATGCCAAAATGACGGTTGCGGTCACAATCGCCACCCTTGTCACCATGCAAGGACAAGATGAACTTCGCACCTTTGTTCCTCGTGCGATTGCATTAGGTGCCAGCGTGGCAGAAATCAAAGAAGCTGCCTATCAATGCACGCCTTATATTGGACTCGTTCGAGTGAAAGAAGCTCTCAATACCATTAACTTTGCGCTCACCGAACACAAGATTGCGATCCCACCCATTGTTGATAGCAACGTCACGCCCGCCAATCGCTTTGAAAAAGGTTTGGCCGTTCAAAAAAGTATTTTCGGTGACGGTATCGACAAAATGCACCAAGCGACACCCGATGAGCAAGCCTTTATTATGAAGCAAGGGCTATCGGCTTATTGCTTTGGCGATTTTTACACCCGGAGCATCTTGGATCTGAAAGCACGCGAACTCATCACTTTCACCTGTATTGCTTGTTTGGGCGGTTGCGAAAGTCAATTACGAGCGCATCGTGCCGGTAATTACTCAGTGGGTAATACTCGTCAAGATCTGATTGGCGCATTGGCCATTGCAATGCCTTATATCGGTTTTCCGCGTACCTTGAATGCTCTTGCGATCGTCAACGAAAAATAGTTGACTCACTCCTACTGGAAGATTTTCTGAATTTCGGGAAATCTTCCATTACTACTGAAAGATTTTCCATTTTATGTAAAATCTTCCATTAGGAAGTTAAAAAATGGGAACTCTCAAATGATCACTCGCGAGCATTACATCGAAAAAATTCGCCCCTTTTATGACAGTGACCTTATCAAAGTGATCACTGGTATTCGTCGGTGCGGCAAATCTGTGATCATGGATCAAATCGAAGCTGAGTTGCATCACAGCGGAAAGCGCACTCTCAAACTCAATTTTGAAGATCGTCACGTCTCTTCTTCCATCACATCGGCCGATGACCTAATTACAACAATTGATCAACATTTGTCTGAAGAAAAACTCTACGTCTTTCTTGATGAGGTTCAAAACATTGCCGATTGGAACATTGCTTGCCGTTCATTGAGATTAAAAAACCTCTCGCTTTTTATCACCGGCAGCAACTCCAAGCTGCTTTCAAAAGAATTCACGAAAGAATTAAGCGGACGCTATGTGTCCTTCCGCATCCGTCCCTTTGTATACAAGGAACTTCTGGCTTACGCCCAACAATTCAACCACGACTACCCCATTGCGGACTATTTGGTTTACGGTGGTTTTCCCAAAATTGTTGAGTTTGAATCTAAGGAAGCGGTCACGCGCTACCTCAATGATTTGGATGACACGATCGTCATTAACGACATTCTTAATCGCTACAAAATCAGAAAAGACATTCTGTTTCGTCGACTCGTCAATTATGTTTTAATCTCCAATGCCCGTATTTTTAGTGCGAGTTCCGTACAAAAATACCTCAAGGGGCAACAATTGGAGTGCTCCCTCACCACCGTAATGAAGTACCTTTCCTACTTAGAAGAGGCCTATGTCATTGCTCCGATTCGTCAATATTCGACAAAGGCAAAACGAGAGCTAAAGTACTTTCAAAAAATTTATAACGAAGACGTGGCCTTCAATAGCATTCGACAAACAAGCGGTCGTTGGGATGTCACACATAACTTAGAGAACATCGTTTTTAACGAATTGCTCTACCGTGGTTACACGCTTTCGGTATTCACTCAAGATAATCTGGAAATTGATTTCTTGGCAGAAAAAAATAATCGCCAATACCTGATACAAGTGGCCTATAGCATTGCCGAAGAAAGTACCTATAACCGAGAATTTGCTCTATTTAACAAAGTGGATCAGAGTCGACAAAAAATCATCATCACCAATGATGATATTGACTACTCAACGAGTACTGTACGACACATCAAACTGAGAGACTTTTTGCTAAGCGATGATCTTTAGCAAAAAACTCTACTTATCGAAAAATCCCTCAGATTCTTGAAGAAAACTGAGGGATTTTGCTTGAAGTTTCAGTCTTTCGAAGATTAAAGAACCTTAGACAAGAACGACTTCGTACGATTGTGTTGCGGGTTGCTGAAGATTTGATCCGGCGTACCTTCTTCAACGACACTGCCGCCGTCCATGAAGATAACACGGTCACCCACTTCACGGGCAAAACCCATTTCGTGCGTCACCACCACCATGGTCATGCCTTCGTTGGCCAATTGCTTCATAACGTCCAACACTTCCTTAACCATTTCCGGGTCAAGGGCAGAGGTCGGTTCATCAAACAACAAAGCTTTCGGACGCATAGCCAAAGCACGCGCAATGGCGACACGTTGCTTTTGACCGCCGGACAACTGAGACGGATAGGAATCGCTCTTGCTGCGCAAGCCCACCTTGTCGAGCAAGTTCATAGCAATTTCTTCGGCCTTTTTCGGATCCATCTTGCGCACTTGAATCGGAGCAAGGGTCAAATTTTGCAAAACGGTCATGTTCTCAAACAAATTGAAGTGTTGGAACACCATACCGACTTCAGCACGAATGCGGTCGATGTTCTTCTTATCATCAATTTCTTCGCCATCGATATAGATGTGACCATCTGTCGGCGTTTCCAAGTGCGTGATGCTACGCAACAACGTGCTCTTACCCGAACCAGAGGGACCAATGATCACCACCACTTCTTTGGCTTTAATTTCCATGTTGACGCACGGCAACACCACATGATCACCGTAGGCCTTTTTTAAATTCTTAATTACGATCATTACTTGTATCTCTTTTCAAGGTAAGCCACTAAACGAGTAATCGGGAAGGTCAAGGCTAAGTAAATCAAAGCCACAGCCGTCCAAATTTCCATTGCACCGTAGGTACTGGCGATGATCAACTGACCTTGACGGGTCAATTCTTCGAAGCCAATGACGGAGACCAAAGAAGAGTCCTTCAACATGGCAATAAATTCATTGCCAAGCGGCGGAATAATGCGCTTAAAGGCTTGCGGAATCACCACGAATCGCATCGTTTGAGACCAATTCAAACCCAAAGAACGACCGGCTTCCATTTGGCCCTTATCAATAGAGAGAATACCGCCGCGGAAGATTTCTGCGATGTAAGCACTACTATTGATACTACAAGCCACAATGGCGGCAATGAACGGATCGATACGCGTACCGATTAACATCGGCAACGCAAAATAGATCATAAAAATTTGCACCAAGAGCGGCGTACCACGCAAGAAGTCCACATAGATCTTTGCGGGAATGCGGAAAATGGCCACACGGGAAATTTGAGCAATCCCGATAAAAAGACCAAAGAGCAAACCTAAGCCCACACTAATGGCCGTAATTTTGAGCGTAACACCGGCTCCGACCAACAAGAGCGGGAAAGAGTCGATGATTAATTGAAAATCAAACATGTCGATGTTTTGCCTTTTCGTTGTTATTGATTATTGGCGAGCGCCAAACCACTTTTGGTAGATCTTGTCATACTCACCATTGGCACGGATGATTTCCATACCCTTATTGAGTTTTTCCAAAAGTGCTTTATTGCCCTTTTTGACGCCCATACCGTAATTTTCGGCATCAAAAACTTGATTGACAGTCATTACCGTCTTGTCACCGCGGCGAGCAAGGTAGTAGTCAACAACAGGCTTGTCGTTTAACACGGCCTCACAGCCTAAGTTCTTTAATTCCATGAAGGCTTCGGTAATGCTATTGAATTCCGTTACCTTGGCGCCCTTCACGCGATTGGCAGCCATAGCACCGGTCGTACCGATTTGAGCACAAAGGCGTTGACCTTCCAAGCTCTTTAAACCGTCGTACTTAGCTTGGTCAGCCTTACGAATCAAAATCACCAAACCAGATTGGTAATAAGGACTCGTGAAATCGATACGCGCTTGACGCTCAGGCGTGATCGTCATGGCGGCAGCCGTCACATCAATCACACCGGTTTGCAAGGACGGAATCAATGCATCAAAACCCATGTTATGAATTTTGATATCGTCGCCCACGGCCTTGGCCATTGCGCGAATCACATCAATATCGAAGCCCGTGACTTCATGGGTTTGCTCGTCCATAAATTCAAACGGAGCAAAGGTGGCTTCCGTGCCGATCGTAATCGTGCCGGCTTGAACACTAAAGGCCATCCCAACGGCAGCAAGTGCCCCCACAATCGTCTTTTTCATGAAAAAATCCTTTCAGTCTGTATTCGAATTGTCTTCGAAATTACTTCTGAGCTCCGAACCACTTCGTGTAAATACGGTCGTATTCACCGTTGGCTTTAACCTTTTCCAAGCCTTGGTTCACGAACTCTTGCATCTTCTTGTTATTCTTTGCCACGGCAATCCCGTAGTCTTCAGCCGACAAAGCTTCAGGCAAACGGTACATTCCTTGAGTGCCACGACGAGCCATATAGTAATCCATCACGGGCTTATCATGCACGACGGCTTCACAACCGCCATTTTGCAATTCTAAGAATGCTTCCGGAGCAGAGTTAAATTCCTTAACGTTTTGACCGGAGAACTTGCGAGCCGTAATGGCACCCGTGGTACCAATTTGTGCACACAGTTGCTTACCCTTGATGCTATCAATCGTCGGATACTTAGCCTTGTTGGCTTCACGAACCATCACGGCCAAACCGGATTGATAGTAGGGCTTAGAGAAAAGCACGCGACGAGCACGTTGTTCCGTAATCGTCATGCCACTGATGGCAAAGTCAATGGCGCGCGTTTGCAAAGCCGGAATCAAACCGTCAAACGGCATATTTTGCAACTTGATTTCAACGCCTTGGGCCTTACCGATTGCACGGATCAAGTCCATTTCAAAACCAGCCGGTTGATTATTCTCATCCACAAATTCAAACGGAGCAAAAGCCATGTTGGCACCGGCCGTATACACTTCAGCTGCTTGAGCTTGTGCCATCACGCCAGTTGCTGCCATCATCACGGCCATCATCGTTGCTTTAATCTTTAACGTCATTTTGCTCTCCTTGTCGATCCAAGCAAAAATTTTTCTTCTTTATTTCTTCTAAACGCCCCTTTCAGAACTCTCGGAGTCACTTTTGGCGTCGTGAGGTGAAAGTTTATCCATGCAAGAAAATCGTACAACCTCACAACCGATTGTTTTCATTCATAAAATGTCGAATTGTTTCAACAAAAGGTCGACAATTATTTGCCAAATGCCTATTGTTTTTCGAACATTTCCTTCCAAATAATACTAACCCTTTGAAATTATTAAATAAAGACTCGTTTACACTTAATCGCTCGCATGAGAAGAAAAATAGAGCTTTTTACTTACATCAAATCGCAATGCAAAAAATGTGTAGGGATTTTTTTCTAATCAAGTTTCTTGATAACTTCTAAAAAGAAAAATAATTTTCTTTACATTTCAATGAATTAGATAGTTCAAAGTCGAAATTCTTTTAATTGACAAGTTTGTATTTTTGTCGACTAAAAAAAAGTTTGAGCTAACTCAAACTTTTAATGGAAAAGTCAGTTTTTCTTAGAGAAAACCGCTTAATTTGAAAAATTTTCAACCCAATTGTTGAAAATCGCCCTATTAAGATTGTTTTGAATGGGAGGAGTTATGCAATTTTTTCATCAAGGCTTGGAATTCATCCTCGGTCATCTTCTCTTTGGCTCGCGAAAAGTACGTGCTAAAGAGCAACTCCAAGCTTCGAGTAACCACTTCTGATGAAGAGCATTGATGAATTTGAGCAAAAGTTTCCAGTCGCTCTGCGTAATGACTTGGAACTTCGATCTCAATGGTTCGGTGCTGCATGGGCGAAACCTCCTTGACTTATTATCCTGTCTCAAGGAGAAAAACTCTTGCCCAAAAGCCCCATGCGTTGATAAAAGCCAAAAGGCTCTTTCGCCTTTACGCCTGATCGTCCTCGATTTCGACCAAAAGGTTGGCTGCCGTCTTTTCTGTCAGGGTGTTAATCAGAGTGTCAACATGCTCAAGAGGCACATCAAGCAAAAACGTCACGTCCATCCCAAAATCTTTTTCTAGAATCTGAGCGTTCACCGATTCAAATTCCCTCAAAGCAATATTGACAAAACGATGTTCTAACGTGATGCGAACTTTTTGACAAGGCACTCGCTCTCGAATGGGTAACGACTCAAGTCCTAATTTCGTGAGCCCCTGATAGGCTCTCACCAATCCTCCCGTCCCCAAAAGAATGCCGCCGAAATAACGCGTCACAACGGCTGCGACTTCGCCCACTCCACAGTGCAATAGAACCGTGAGCATCGGTCGTCCCGCCGTACCCTTCGGTTCCCCGTCATCACTGGCGCCTACCTGAGCGGTGCTTCCGGGCTCACCCGCAACATAGGCCCAACAGTTGTGTGTTGCCGTGGCGTGTTCTTCTCGAATACGTTCGATGAAAGCCTTCGCCTCTTCGGTATTGGTAACACGCGCCATCGTCACGATAAAGCGTGAACGATGAATGATTTCTTCGGCGCGATGAATTTCACCGGGCTTGAGATCGGGGACGTTGTAGACGGTTTGTGCCATTTTTCAAATGAGAAAAAGCGATCCGAAAACATCATGTCTCGGATCGCTTTTTTGATCAAGGAATCAAATTCTTACGGAATCCGATTACATCATCGGCATGCCGTCCATGCCGCCCATGCCGGAGGGCATCGGCTTAACATCTTCAGGCAAATCACCAATCATGCAATCCGTCGTCAAGATCAAGCTGGCAACGGAAGCAGCGTTTTGCAAAGCCGTACGCGTCACCTTCGTCGGATCCAACACGCCCATTTCGATCATGTCACCATAGGAGCTCGTTTGAGCGTTAAAGCCGTAGTTGCCTTCGCCGTTAGCGACAGCGTTCACAACGACGCTGGGTTCGAGACCGGCATTGGAGACGATTTGACGCATCGGTTCTTCCATGGCACGCAAAACGATCTTGATACCGGCCGTTTGTTCTTCGTTGTCGCCCTTAAGACCGGCAACAGCCTTTTGAGCACGAACGAGAGCAACACCACCGCCAGGAACCACGCCTTCTTCAACAGCAGCACGCGTAGCATGCAATGCGTCGTCAACGCGAGCCTTCTTTTCCTTCATTTCGACTTCGGTAGCAGCACCGATCTTCAACAAGGCAACGCCACCGGCCAACTTAGCCACACGTTCTTGGAGCTTTTCACGATCGTAGTCAGACGTGACAGCGTCGATTTGCGTGCGGATGTTCTTCACACGGGCTTCGATCAATTCAGGGTTACCGGCACCATTGATGATGGTCGTGTTTTCCTTGTTGACTTCGATGCGCTTGGCTTGACCCAAGTGTTCGAGCGTCGTCTTATCCAAGGACAAACCGAGATCCTTCGTGATCAACGTGCCGCCCGTCAAGATGGCGATATCTTCGAGCGTGGCCTTACGACGGTCACCAAAGCCCGGAGCCTTCACAGCGCAGACCTTCAAGATACCACGCAAGCTGTTAACAACCAACGTTGCCAAAGCTTCGCCTTCCAAATCTTCCGTGATGATCATCAACGGACGACCGGCCTTAGCGACTTGTTCCAAAATCGGCAAAAGGTCACGGATGTTGCTGATCTTTTGGTCGTGCAACAAGATGAAGGGATTATCCAAAACAGCGACTTGCTTGTCCGGGTTCGTGATGAAGTACGGAGACAAGTAACCGCGGTCAAATTGCATACCTTCGACCACATCCAATTCGTTCTTCAAGGACTTGCCGTCTTCAACCGTGATGACGCCTTCCTTACCGACCTTTTCCATGGCTTCGGCGATGATTTCACCGATTTCCACGTCGCTATTGGCGGAAATAGAACCGACTTGAGCGATTTCCTTGGTGGTCGTGACGGGCTTACTGAGCTTCTTCAATTCTTCAACAGCCACAGCCACAGCCTTGTCGATACCGCGCTTCAAATCCATCGGATTCATGCCGGCGGCAACAAACTTCATACCTTCAACCACGATGGCTTGGGCCAAAACCGTAGCCGTCGTCGTACCGTCACCGGCGTTGTCATTGGTCTTGGAAGCCACTTCGCGGACCATTTGAGCGCCCATGTTTTCAAACTTATCTTTCAATTCGATTTCGCGGGCAACCGTCACACCGTCCTTCGTCACCAACGGGCTACCGAAGTTACGATCGAGCACAACGTTACGACCCTTCGGGCCCAACGTGACCTTAACGGCATTAGCCAACGTGTTAATACCGCGAACCATACGGACGCGGCCGTCTTCACCAAAAAGCACTTGCTTAGCAGACATGAGTTATTACTCCAAAAACAAATAAATCGAAATGCAAGAAATTAGCAGAGAACGCCCATGATGTCTTCTTCGCGCATCACGAGGTATTCTTCACCATCAACCTTGACGGTTTGACCAGCATACTTACCGAACAAAACACGATCACCGACCTTAACATCCATCGGGATCAACTTGCCGGCATCATCACGCTTACCAGGACCGACAGCCAAAACTTCACCTTGATCGGGCTTTTCACCGGCGCTATCGGGAAGAACGATACCGCTAGCGGTAGTACGTTCAACTTCCAAACGCTTGACGATCACACGGTCATGTAACGGACGAATTTGCATTTGATTTCTCCTAACTTTCAATGAAACCTTTTTTACGAAACGCCACATTATCTCTTATCTTGGGCGATTCCATTCATACAGAATTTCGGTACTATTGATAGGAACAATTCCTATGTCCGAAAAATTCCTTCGTATATTGGCATATGTGGGGATACTTTTTCCATTTTCAAGGGCAAAAATGCAAAAAATTCTAAAATTCTCCCTTTTATTGCCGATATTTGCGCTATCTATTTGTTTTTATTCACCAAATTCTTTTTCAGCGCAACAAAAACTACCGACTTCGGTTCAAAAAGCCCTTAAAAAGAATCATCTTTCTTCGCGTCAACTTGCCGTCAGCGTCCGTCCTTTGGATGGCGGTAAAGTGAAATTAAATTGGCGAGCCTCTCAAAAAGTTTCGCCTGCCTCGACCGAAAAAATTATTACAACATTGGCTGCCTTAGAAACCCTTGGCCCCAACTGGCGTTGGCGCACGCAGTATTTGACCGATGAACCGATGGACGATGGTGTGATTGATGGCCCGTTATATATCCGCGGCGGCGGTGACCCCACCTATGTGATTGAACGTCTCTGGCGAGACCTCTCTGCCATGAAAGCCCAAGGGTTAGAGAAAATCCGAGGAGACATCGTGATTGACCGCTCGCTTTTTGCAACGGACAAAACGAGCGTCCAATTCGGCGAAGAAGTTCACCGCCCCTACATGAAAGAAGCCGATGCGGCTTTGATTAACTATCAGGCCGTTACCCTTCACTTTGAGCCTGATTATGAAAAAGGCATTGCCCACATCACGACAACCCCTGCGCTAAAAGGTTTTGAAGCACCAAAAACCGTGAAACTCGTCTCCACCAACGCCAACTGCGTTGGCTGGCGCCATGCCTTAAAACTCAATCTCAAAAACGAATGGGAGCCCACCTTTGACGGAGGCTTTCCGAAAAGTTGCCCTGCTAAGGATCTTTCCTACATTTTCAGTAACCCTGAAAGCTATTGGCAAGCCTTATTAGAACCTTTACTCGATGAGATGGATATCAGTTGGCGGGGCGACGTTGTCAAAGGCGTCATTCCCGACAAGGCCAATTCGCTTTACACGGCTTACTCCGACGATTTGGTTAACGTGAGTCGCTTAACAAATAAATTCAGTAACAACGTTTTGGCTCGCCACATTTATCTCACGCTTGGTCTCATTGCCAATGATGAAAAATCAGGAGCCGATTACCCCATGGCGCGCTCCGCCCTTCAAAATTGGCTAACTCAAAGCGTTAAAGTCAAACCCGGCACGGTTTATGTTGATAACGGCAGCGGACTCTCAAGAGAGAGTTTTGTGACGGCAAGCGCTATGACACAAATCATTGCCTACGGCTGGAAAAGTCCTCGAATGCCTGAATGGGTAAGCACCTTCCCCGTCTCCGCCACGGACGGCACCATGCGCCGTCGCCAAGTGGCCCCCGGTTCCGCTTACATTAAAACGGGGCTTTTAAACGGCGTGAAATCGGTTGCCGGTGTCATTCAAGCCAAAAGCGGTAAACGCTATGCCATCTTTGGCGTTGTCGAGGGAGACCGTGCGACGAGCACCGATGCCCCCTTGGATGCCGTGATTCAATGGGTTTTCCTTAAGGGCTAGACAAGAAAAATGTCTATAATTAATAGATCGTGATCTTGTTAGGTTCGAGTTTTTAAAATGACTTTTATTGAGAAATTACAAAATCGTTGGGCTGAAAGCCAATCTCTTTTGTGCGTGGGTTTAGATCCGGATAAGCATCGCTTGCCTGAGCATCTCAAAGGCAAAGACTATGCCTTTTACGAATTCTGCACGGCCATCGTCGATGCAACCGCTCCTTACGCTTGCGCTTTTAAGCCTCAAATCGCTTACTTCGCCTCCCGCGGCGCTGAAGAACAATTAAAAGCCATCATTTCCTACATTCACGAAAACTACCCCAATATTCCTGTGGTGTTAGATAGTAAGCGTGGCGATATCGGCTCCACGGCCAAGCACTATGCTCGTGAAGCTTTCGTGCGCTACAACGCCGATGCCGTGACCTTGTCGCCTTACATGGGTTTTGACTCGGTCGAACCTTACCTCGAATACGAAGACCGCGGTGCGATTCTTTTGTGTCGCACGTCCAATAAGGGCGGTAACGACATCCAAATGTTGATGGTCGATGGCAAACCGATTTATCAGCACGTCGCAGCCTTGGCTGCTGGCCCCTGGAATAAGAACGGCCAATTGGGTTTAGTGGTGGGTGCCACCTACCCCAATGAAATTGCTCAAGTTCGCCAAATCGTGGGAGACATGCCCTTGTTAGTACCGGGGATCGGCGCTCAAGGCGGTGACATTAATGCTTGCGTTTCTGCCGGCGTCACCGAAAACAAGATGGGCATGATGATTAATTCAAGCCGCGCGATCTTGTACGCCTCTTCCGGCGAAGACTTTAAGGAAGCTGCCGCTAACGTGGCCGAAGAAACCTTCAGCAAGATTAACGCCGCTCGTCGCCTCTAATTGCGACACCCAAAACTGATCAGCCTGAGATTTTTTGTCTCAGGCTGATTTTTTTGTGCCTAGGCGTTTAATTTTTCAAGTGCGCGAGTAAAGATCCCAAAAGCGGTTTCCATCCCCGTTTCGTCAAAATCGAATTCGGCTTGATGGTGAGCGGCCGTACGATCCGCCCCCACAACAAAGAAGCAAGACTTACCGCCTCGGTCACGCACCACCTTGGCGAGCATCGTGTAGTCTTCCGAACAACCCAACTTCTTAAAGTCAATGACTTCTTTGCACGTCGGCTCTTCGTGAGCACATTGGGCAACCACGTCAACTAACGCTTGGTCATTGATGAGTTCACCGGCTTCGCCCACTTTTTCGATTTCAAAGTTAACGCCATAGGCCAAGGCCGTTCCTTCAATGATGCGCGCAGCTTGATCGGCCATATAGGTGTTGATTTCATCGGTTTCGCCACGAATTTCCATCTTAATTTCAGCGTGCACCGGAATCACATTGCGACATTCGCCGGCTTTCATCAAACCCACATTCACACAACCTAAGCCCTTACCGTGACGGGTCATGCCCAAAAGTTGACCCACGCAATTGCAGGCAGCCGCCAATGCATTGCGCCCCAAATGCGGACTCATCGTCGGGTGCGCAGGAGCGCCCGTGAAACGAACATCGAACTTTGTTGTGCAAAGCACGCCTGTGGGTGTTGTCGTGACTTCCCCTGTCGGGCACATCATCGCCAAGTGGCAACCTAAGATGTTATCAACGTCAGCCAACAAACCGCTCACTGCTTGTGCTGCACCGCCTCTCACCCCTTCTTCGGCGGGTTGGAAAATGAGTTTGATCTTGCCGTTTAAGCGATCTTTGTTATCCACCACCCACTGTGCAACATGAAGGCCCACTGACGTATGACCGTCGTGACCGCAAGAGTGCATTTCGCCATCGTGCTCACTTCTGAAACCTTCTTGATTGGGTTTATGGCAATCGCACATCGTTTCTTCAACACCCACACAGTCGATGTCAAAGCGCAACGCTGTCACAGGGCCTTCGCGTCCCGTATCCCAAAGCGCAATGGCCCCGGTGTAACCTTCCATCCGATCGAGAATGGCCTCAGACACGCCGTCCGCACGGGCGCGCTTTAAATGTTCTTCAACAAACTCTAAGTCACGTCCCATCACAGCATCAACATTGACTTGTTGGGTCCCCGTGAAAACCTTCCAACCCAAACTTTCCAAGCGCTCAATGATGTAAGCGGTCGTTTTAAACTCACCCCATCCCATTTCAGGCATTTTGTGCAAATCACGACGTGTTTGAATCATCGAAGCTTTGTAATCATGCATATCAGTCCCCTCCAACAAGATCCGGTTACTTTCATCTTAAGCCCAATTCGACACCGTGACATCCGTATTTTTACGAAAAAGATACCCGCCGGCCTAGCCGGCGGTTCTTCTTTGAGCCTATAAGGCTCTGTTACCAGCCGCGCCCTAACAGGCGCTTATTGGTCTGACACTCGCACGCTTGATATCAGCTGGCCGTAA
>Ga0129317_1000067_pt1 | contig 128041 bp, 117 predicted proteins | sample Cm1ome_FD_94430 | JGI IMG/M metagenome (GOLD analysis project Ga0129317, IMG submission 94430) | Eastern black-and-white colobus group fecal microbial communities from Wisconsin, USA - Cm1105 metagenome | ecosystem: Host-associated > Mammals > Digestive system > Large intestine > Fecal...
ATTCCAAACTGCTCATACATGGCGATCTGTGGTTTCACCGCCGGAATCAGATCACAGGTGCAATCCACGATCTCCTTATTATACTGCCAGATAGCTTCTGCTGCGCCTTCCAGTGTCTCTCCGAATTCCTGAAATGCCTTCTCTTTTACCTGCTGTGGAATATAATTCATCATAGGATCTAATCCTACTACGATTGGTGCCTTGGTTTTCTGAATATTACTGATCAGTTTCTGAATCATACTGTGCCTCCATTTTTCTCTTTTGATATCTGTTCTTCTCTATCGGATATTCTTTAATGAATCCCGATTCTTTGTTTATGATACCACATAGTAAAACTGCCTGTAAAGGAAGTCTTTACAGGCAATTTAAAATCCTATTGCAACTATTCATTTATGCTTCTGTTTCAGATTCTGTCTCTGTTTCAGATGCTGTCTCACTTTCGCTCTCTGTCTCTGTTTCAGATGTGGTCTCTGTCTCAGTTTCTTCTTCAGATGTTACCTCTGATGCTGCTTCTGTCTCAGACTCACTCTCAGATTCTGCTTCGGTTTCTGCTACTTCTTCGATCGTTGCATTCTCATATAAGAAGTCCAGAACTTTTTCCTGAAGCAGACTGTTCTTGATATAGTTCTCACCATATGCTTCTTCCAGCTTGGATGGATCGTCCATACCCTGTGCTTCTGCATATCTTGCCAGTCCGGCTTCATATTCTTCATCAGATACTTCGATGTTCTCCTCTTTGGCGATGGCCAGTAAAGTCATCTCTTCACCAAGTGCTTCCTCTGCAACCGGCTGAATCTGTTCATTAAATTCGTCCTGAGTCATTCCGTAATTTTTCAGATAATCATCCAGTGACATACCATACATGCTGGCCAGCCATTCATAGTAATCCGTTGCACGCTTGATCGTATACTGCAGATTCTCTTCTGGATATCCATCTATTGTCGCGTTCTCATATACTGCCTGAAGAAGCTTCTGCTCAGCTTCCGTTTTCTGAGATTCCTTTGCCTGATCTTCCAGATCCTGGCGAACACTCTCCTGATATGCTTCTGCTGTCATTCCTTCTACTACGCTGTCTGCCACTTCATCAGTCAGTTCCGGTACACGGGAGATGGAATTTACGGTTACCGTAAATACAACATCTTTACCAGCCAGATCAGTGCTGTGATAATCCTCTGGGAACTTCAGTTCCAGATCCTTCGTGTCACCAACCTGCATACCGATAATACCATCTTCAAATCCATCGATGAATGTGCAGGAACCGATCTCCAGATCATATCCTTCTGCACTTCCGCCATCGAATTCTTCTCCATCGATCTTGCCGACATAATCAATATTGACGGTATCACCTGACTCTACAGTACCTTCTGTCAGGGTCTGTTTTGTCTCAGATGCAATCTTGTCCATTACCTGCTCATCAGTAACCTCTACTGGTGCAACTTCTACTGTCAGGTCTTTGTATTCACCAAGCGTTACATACTCACTTGCATCATATTCCGGAAGATCTGCCACATTGAACTCTGTTTCTGTTTCACTTTCAGACTCTGCCTCGCTGCCAGTTTCAGATTCTGACTCGGATCCTGTTTCTGTTTCAGTTTCTGATACAGTCTCGCTTTCGCTTTCTGTTTCGGTCTCTGATACAGTCTCGCTTTCGCTTTCTGTTTCGGTCTCTGATGCTGTCTCGCTTTCGCTTTCTGTTTCGGTCTCTGATGCTGTCTCGCTTTCGCTTTCTGTTTCAGTCTCTGATGTAGTCTCGCTTTCGCTCTCGGTTTCAGTCTCTGATGCAGTCTCGCTTTCGCTCTCGGTTTCCGTTTCTGATGCAGTCTCGCTTTCGCTTTCTGTTTCCGTTTCTGATGCAGTCTCGCTTTCGCTCTCAGTTTCACTCTCAGCTGCTGCTTTTCCTGTCTTTAGCTCTGCTGCTTCTTCTGATTCAGATTCTGATTCAGATTCTGCTTCAGTGGTCGCTGCTTCACTTTCGCTTTCGGTTTCACTTTCCGATTCCGCTTCAGTGGTCGCTGCTTCACTTTCACTCTCAGTTTCAGACGCAGCTTCTGTTGTTGCTGCTTCTGTTGCTGCTTCTGTTGTTACTTTTTCTGTTGCTTTTTCTGTTTCTTTTTCACTGCTTCCGCATCCTGTTGCAGCCAGTGCTACACAAGCCAGCAGTGCTACTACTGATTTTCTTTTCATGATCCTATCCTCTTTTCTTCCACACTTTCAAGATATTCCCTCTTTATGCAAAAGGCTTTGCCTCATCACATCAATATCTGACTGTCCGCCCAGTCTCTTTTCTATCTTACAGGTCTGGTACCGGAAGTGGTCTGTCTGGATCCAGTACTTTACTGGCATCAAACAGATCTGCTGCCATTGGATTTTCTGATATTGCATCATTATAGATCCGGTAACCATCCAGATCCCGTCTGCCCTGATGCAGATACTCTGATGTCACAGTAGTTGTATAAGGTTCAGAGTCCACCGGACAGTAAATATCAAATCCTTTACTCTTAAAATATTCGTACTTTGCATTGTCACTGGTGTAGCCATCCGACGCAATGTCTGCACCGTGAGCAAATATAATGGCATCTGTCTCACCAATCAACGGGGAAACATATTCAAACCATCTCTCTGTATCTCTCACCAGATCATCATAGTCTGTCTCGCCTACATTCTTATGTCCCCAGGTATGACTTGCGAACTCCCATCCGTCAGCTTTCATAGCATCTGCAACTGCTTTGGCATCTGCACATTCCTGCTCCCAGTTGAAGTCTGGATGTTTGGCCAGCCATTCTGACTGCAGATCATCCTGATAATATACATCAGAATTGGTATTGTGGTCTTTACTGTAGGTTCCATCGGTACGATATCCCAGAATACCATTATATCCTGTAAGGGCAATGATGCCTCTCGCACCTTTATAACAGCCATCCGGATGTTCTTCCATGAAAGCATCCAGTCTTGGCACTGCATCATAAGCTCCGGTCACTACCGTACCATCATCCTGAATATATTCACAGGTTGGCTTTCCATTCTCATCCAGTACAATCTTCGATGCCACGCCATGGTTGTCATACGTATGATAATAACTGAGATCATCCAACGAAAGTACAAATGCCTTTTTTCCTTCCGGAAGATAAATGGTATTCGGTTCTATGGTTACGCTGCCATCTTCGTTGGTCTTTTTATTGATCAGATCATGAATGCTGACCAGCACATATCCTCTGTCGTACATCTCCTGGGTAATCTCATCAAACTCAGAAACTGTCGTCATCCACTGCTGCCATCCGGCGTATCCATCCAGATCTGGATTAAATGCCTTTGACGGATCCACTACCAGTGTATGATAGAAAATATGAGTCACTTCTTCTGGCGTGATGGCCACGCAGGCTGCTTTCTGTGCCTCATAATCGGTCACTTTCTGCTGAAGGTCTGTTCTCACTGCATATAGAGAAGAAGCTTTCAAAAGCTCCGCTGCTCCATCATAATCATAAGAAACTGCCATACTGTCTGCCTGAGCAATCAACTGTGCTGCTTCTTCATCCGAATGATCTTCTGTCTCAGTCTCGCTCTGAGTCTCTGTCTCCGTTTCGCTCTCTGTCTCAGTCTCAAACCATCCGGCTGGAAGCTTTTCTTTTATTCCATCCGGCAATGCGTCCCTGACTGACTGTATCCAGCCGGAGGCAGTCTCACCGACGGTTCCTAATCTATTCTTTACAAGTTCCAGATTATCTCCGTCATTCCCCAGAATCACAAAACAAATCGCACCGGCTATCACCAGTATCATCAGAAAAAGGATCAGAAATCCCATTGTCCTTTGTCGTCTTTTACGCTTTTTTCGCCTGGCCGCTCGTGCTTGTGTATCTTCTTCATACCCCATAAGCATTCATCCCTTCATAAAAACATATTCTTTTTTACTTTATCATAAGTTTACCCAAAAAACAATCGGAAAGATTATTGCACTTTTGAAAAAAGAATGTTAGAATAAAAAAAGCGAATTCAGAGGAGGAGAAAAATGACATTTCTTAACGTATTAATTATTATTCTTGTCATTTTAGTGATTGTTCTCGGTGTTCTGTACTATTTTGGCAGAAAAGCCCAGAAGAAGCAGACCGAGCAGATGGAACAGATGGAAGCTGCAAAACAGACCGTTTCCATGCTGGTAATTGATAAGAAGATGTTACGTTTAAAAGATTCCGGACTCCCTCAGATGGTCATTGACCAGACTCCAAAGCTTATGAGACGTTCCAAGCTTCCGATTGTGAAAGCAAAAGTTGGTCCAAGAATCATGACACTGGTTGCAGACGCAAAGGTATTCGATGTCATCCCAGTGAAGAAGGAAGTAAAAGCTACTGTAAGTGGCATTTATATTACAGATGTCCGTGGAGTAAGAGGTCCGCTGGAGCAGCCTGTGAAGAAGAAAGGCTTTTTCGCAAAGTTACGCCATAAAGCACAGGATACTCTTGATAAAGAAGCAGCTGCCAATGCATCTGCAAAATCCAAAAAGAAAAAATAAACGTATAAAATGACCGGCCGGGATGAATATTCCCAGCCGGTCATTTTATATTTCTTTATTTCTGATTCTGCGTACTACTACAGTCACCAATATCAATGCCGTCAGCAGAAGCACCACATTTTCCAGTATATTGGCAATTGCTCCGACATGTGGAATCCAGACAATCACCTTGCCTTTCAAGGCATCACTTCGGAATGGTCTGTCGCATACTGTGTTAGCATCACCTTTCGTCACTATGGTATCTCCCTCGACGGATACTACTCTGTGTACAATCAGTTCTTTCTCTGCCTGATAAACGACAATCTCGCCTGGCTTAGTCTCCTTTTCTTCTTTTATAATCAACAGTGTTCCAGCCGAAAAAGCAGGTTCCATACTGCCGGACAGCACATTGGCTGCGCCATACCCAAAAGGCATCCACAGTTGATCCTCTCCAGCCTGCTTTGAGATCAGCAGATAAATACTGCATCCCATCAGAATTCCAAATACAATTATCAGAGTCAGCCGTTTTTTCATCCGGCACTTTCTCTGTCTTTTCTTTTTCTGTTTCTCTGCAAATGTTGTCGGTAGCGCCTGCGTCTTCATGTTACAATACTTCGTCCTTTCGCCATTCTCTTCATTCTTCATAAATCGACATTTTTCGACATCAATTTTGAATGTTTATGTATTGTAACAGATTTTTTTGCTTATTTTCGATTTTTGCAAAATCCGCATGTTAAAAAGCAAAATCGTTAAAACTTCATTCGTCCAGTTTAAACGGTTTCTTCAAATCCTCTGTCAGCTTTGGTGTTACTCACTTCTACCTATTCGTCCTTTGTAGGCCACAAACAACTTCCACATGCTGTGTGAATCCAAACATGTCCACCGGCTGCATTTTTTTCACGGCATAGCCATGTGTCGTTAAGTATTTCAGATCTCGTGCCAGGGTATCCGGTCCACAGGATACATAGACGATCCGCTGTGGTTGCAGACGCACCACAGAAGAGAGAAATGCTTCATCACTTCCGCTTCTTGGCGGATCCATGAATACTACATCCACTTTCTCTCCTGCTTCTGCCATGGCAACCATGAATTTGCCTGCATCATCTTCATAAAAATGAATGTTTTTGATCTGATTGAGTTTGGCATTGATTCGGGCATCCCGCACGGCATTACGGTTCAGTTCCACACCAATGACTTCTTTTGCCCGTCCGGCAGCCACCATACCGATGGTACCGATACCACAGTAGGCATCAATCACCCTCTCTTTTCCAGTCAGTCCTGCATAGTCCATGGCGGTCTGATACAGGCGCTCCGTCTGCACCGGATTCACCTGATAGAAGGACTGGGGTGAGATACGGAACCGGCAGCCACAGAGAATATCTTCGATATAGCCTTTTCCATAAAGTACAATATCCCGCTCTCCCAGCACCATGCTGGTTTTCTTATCATTCACATTCAGCACAACCGTAGATATCTCTGGGTGCTCTTTGCGCAGTGCTTTTACAAAATTATTCTTAGATGGAAGAATCGGAGAAGCCAGCACCAGCACCACCATAACCTGTCCGGTAGCAAAACCACGGCGTACCAGCACATGACGAAGCAATCCATATCCGGTATCTTCATCATATGTTTTAATCTTGAAGGACTTCAGCAGTCCACGAATGGTGTAGATAATGGACTGGGAAATCTGATCTTCGATCATGCATTCATCAATATTTACGATCTTATGGGTTCCGGCTTCATAAGTGCCGGACACAATCTCTCCTTTTCTGGTGCGACCAAATACTGCATGTACCTTATTGCGATAGTGGAGTGGATCTTTCATGCCAATGATTGGCTCTGTATGTCCAAAATCCTTCAGAAGCTTGTTCATTTCCTTCTGCTTTTTCTTCAACTGAGTAGCATATTCCATGCCCTGATACTGGCAGCCGCCGCATTTTTTTGCATAGGGACAGGCTGTGCTGACACCTTTGCTCTTTTTCTCTTCCATAATTTATTCCTTCCTTGAAAACAACAGGGACAGAGCCAAAAAACTCCGTCCCCAATGGTCTACAGTGTATAGACGATGACTCCCGCAATGATGATCAGGTTTCCGATGAGCTTCCACTTTGTGAAACTTTCATGCAAGATCACCCCCGAAAGAATCATGACGAATACATAGGTGCAGGTATCGATCACGGCACCATATTTCATATCCACCTGAGTATAGGCGTAGGTATTGACCAGCAGTACCGCAAAGAAAATGAAATACGACAGAATTACCCGCCAGTTCAGATATTCAAAAATCACATTTTTATGGGTCTGATTTGCGCTTTGCTTCAGCAATATCTGAGAAGATGCTGAAAAAAAGGTCGCAATAAACATAATCAGCAAATATTTATTCATGAGCAACCACCACCAGTACTCCGATGAATACAATGATCATGCCAATGATATTGTTCACCGATAAATTTTCATGGAAAATGACAACCGCCCAGATCTGAGACCAGATCAGGTATACGGTACGGTTGGCATAAGCCACGTTCAGTTCAAACTTCTTGATTACTTTCTGCCAGATCACCGCATATAATGCACAGTTCAGCAACATTAGAAACAAAAACAGATACAACATCGGGGAGGTCAGACCTTCCCGGTTGTAGAAGCCGGACGCTGCTTTTGAATAGACGCTGGTAAAGGAAAACAGCATCACTGTCAGATGCAACAATATGTATTTTTTTATCTTTTCCATATATCCTCCAGTGTCACACCATCCACACAAATGCAACGGTAAACCTGCATCATCCACGCATCCAGCTGGCTTTCATCTTCAGTGCAGGCAATGATATGCCCGATCCGGTCAGTACCATCTGCCATGGCAAATACTTTATGTCCTGCCGGGAAGTCCAGCGATACTGTCACACCCTGTTCCTCCAGTGCCCGGATTCCTTCTTTATCAATAGAAGTAATCTTTCCCTCCACCGGACTCAGCAGTAGTTTTGCCATGCATGGCTGACTGCCGGTGCAGTTGAATTCCACTTGTTCTCCCAGTGCACTGCGAAGCATTTTCTCATAAAAATCAAATCCGTAATAAATGGAAATCAATTCTGGAATACAGGTTGCGCCAGTTCTTCCTCCCATCTCAATGATGGACACTTTATTTCCATCTACAAAAACATCTGCATTCACTGAACACTGATCTGCTCCGGTCGCGCTCACTGCCGCCTGCATCTGCCGTCCGATCTCATCATAAACTTCCTGTGTACAATGATATGGAAATGCGTGGCCAACCGGGATCGTCGTATTTTTCCCACGGTATACAAACTTGGTATGCGGTGCCAGAAATACCAGCTGCCCATCCTGCACGAATCCATCCACACCAATCTCAGTGCCACGGATAAATCCTTCCACCAATACATAGTCTTTGGTGGTTCGTTCGCTTGCATAATAATATGCCTCATCCAGCTTCTCCGGCTGTTCTACTACGGTAATCCCGCGGCTTCCCGAACTGTCTACCCGCTTCACTACTACCGGATATCCTATCCGTTCCGCAGCGCCTCTGGCTTCCGCCAGGCTGTATACACGCATTCCTGTCGAAGCAGACACACCGCCTTTTAAGAATGCCTCCTTCATCAGGGCTTTATCTGTCAATATTGCTGCCGCCTCCTGAGGAATTCCAGATAAACCCATTTTTTCACATACATATCCGATGGTGCTTACCGCCACATCCGTTCCGGAAGTACAGATTCCATCGATCTGTTCCTCTCTGGCCGCCTCCAGGATCCGTTCTTTATCTCTGGTGTCCAGTTCGTAGATCTTATCTGCCAGAGCAAATCCCTGATAATCTCCCGGAATGCTGACTACAATTGTGTAAAGCCCCATCCGGCGGGCAGTTTGAATAAGGGGAACCTGATAGGTTCCCGCTCCTAAAATCATGATTTTCTTCACTGTTTTTCATCCTTGTCTGCAATGTTAATGGTTTCCCTCACAATAAACTGTGGTGTACGGTTCAGAATCAGTATCATCTTACCCAGATATTCCCCTATAATTCCAAGAACCATAAGGATCAGACCGGCAAATACCACCACAATACACATGGTAGAGGACCAGCCCACTACAACGGTCGGGTCGATCATCTTGTAAATAATGATACATAATGCTGCCAGAAAGCCGCCCGCCGCTGAAATACCTCCCAATACGGAAGAAATACGCAGCGGGATCACAGAATAATTCCAATAAGCCAGCCACAGCTTCAGCAGCTTTTTCAATGTGTAATTAGAAGTTCCCACTTCTCTCTTGAAATGTTCTACTTCCACATTTCCGATCTTATGTGTAGTACGGTAAAAAATACCGTCAATATACGGATTAAAGCTATCGTACTTGATCACTTCATCTCTCACCTGTCTGGTGATCATCCAGAAATTGCTGGATACAATATTCTTTGGTCTTCCAAGAAGAATGCGGGATGATACCTCATTGATCTTACTGGAAAGATTTTTCAGAAAAGAATTCTTCTTCTTTGGATAACAGCCATATACCAGATCAAATCCTTCTTCCATTTTATGGATCAGCTTACTGATCTGAGATGGGTGAGTCTGCATATCATCATCCATTCCAAGAATATAATCTCCTGATGTATAATGTAATGCTGCCATCAGTGCATTGTGCTGTCCAAAGTTACGCAGGAGATTGACGCCTTTTACATTGGCATAATCTTCTCCCAGACGCTGGATCTCTCCGTAGGTATCATCTTTCGGTGAGCCATCATTCACCAGTACAAATTCGCATTCATACTGCTCCATCTTCTTGAATTCTTCCATGACCATCTCTACCACTTTTCGAATCGTGGCCTGAGAGTTGTAACATGGAATGACGATTGATATCAATTTCATAACGTTCCTCCCGGAAGACAGTCGTAAAAGAGCGGGGTTCCGCCGGTGTGCAGAAACAGCACATCGCAGTCTTCCAACTGATGTTCTTCTATGTATTCTTTCATGCCCCAGAAAGCCTTTCCGGTATAGGTCGGATCCAGAGGCAGTCCATTGCGGCAGAATTCCTCACGGATCACCTTCATAATCCGGTCATCGTACTTTCCATAGCCTTCCTGTCGATATCCCATCTCCAGCTGAAGCTCCTTCGCAAAATCAACTGGAAGTTCCAGATGATTTTTGGCAAAATAATCCTGTATCCCCGTCTGCATCACTTTCATGGCACGTTCGTATTCTCTTGAAGAAATGGAGATGCCCACAATCTTCTCGCTTCCCTGTTCCAGAATCTTTCCGCTGACCAGTCCACACTGGGTAGAACCGGTGCCCGATGCAAAAAAGATATGAGAAAACAGAACGCCTTCCTTTTTCTCCCACTGCTGAATCTCCCGGTATCCGTCTACATAGGCCTGTACCGGAGTACCTTCGTTTCCGGTTCCATACTTATCTCCAAATATATAATAAGGATGCTTTCCTTCTGCAGTCAGACGATTTACCGTATCTTCCACTGTCTGGGCGATATTGGTCTTCTCACAGGGAATCACTTCCGCTCCCAGCCACTTCATCAAACGGCTGTTGTTGGTCTCGATTCCACTTTCTTCCCCTTCTTCTCTGGAACAGATCATATAGCATGGTATCTGATGTGCTCTGCACAGATTCGCCAGTACGCGGCACAAATTAGAACGGCTGTTACCGTATACCATCATACAGTCTTTTCCCTTTGCCAGCATATCTGCATAAAATGCCTGGCCAATTCGCACTTTATTCCCACCAAGAGAAAATGGCAGAAGATCTTCTCTTTTACAATATAACCGGACATTTCTGTGATTGGGAAAGTCCAGTCTCTGAATCGGTGTCTCCATATTGTTTCCTTTTGTATTTTCTAAAAAAGCGCATTCTCATGCGTTTTGGTCAATGTTACGCGTCATATTATAGACTATAAAAAGATGGATTTCAACTGTATTCCTTATTTACTTATATCTATAATATCATACTCATATCCACTTTCATCCATAAGCTGCATATACGGTTCCGGATCAAAGTATTCCGGTGAATAGACACCGGCTTCTTTCCAGATTCCTTTTCCAATGAGTTCCAGAGCCAGGGCTGCACCAAATCCTGTCTGCGCTGTGACCGCCTGGTTTCCCCAGCGTTTCATGGATTCCTGATTGTCAAATGGCTGATACAGGAAATACTCTTTCTCCTGACCATCCTTCTTTCCGATGCAATGTACCCCTACCAGCATTTTTCCAACCATCTCGTCACCGATATCTTTTGGCTGCGGGGCACAGGCTGCTACCACGTCTCTTGGAATGACAGATACGTCTCCCACCTGTACCGGATGGATGCTGCGCAGTCCCAGCTTATCCAGTACCTTCAGGGCCGTAATCAGATTCTCATCCAGACTGATCTTAAAGGTTGCTTTTTTCAGGCCATACTGCTTTAAAAATCTGGCCATAGTCACGACTTCTTCATGTTCTACCTTCACCAGTGTGTTCGGTCCCACGCCATCCGGCATCTCAAATACTTCCTGTCCGGCAAAGGCTTTTTCTACGATAAAGCCACCCTTTTCTGCGTCATATTCTACATTGGGATTCATTACCTCATCCAGCACCGTCCATACGTTAAATCCAAACATGATATCATCTGGATCTGCTCCTGGCACAGTCAGGTTGCCGCCATCTTTTACATGGGCTTCCGTCATCTCGTCAAACAGATGTGTTGCTGCATATTTGGCAAAGACATTCACCACGCCAGGGTCAATGCCCATGCAGATCACTGCCATATTTCCCTGCTGTTTCCACGCCTCATGACGATCAAAGTTATACTTTGTCATCGGCTCTGTATAACTATTCTCGATCCCCAGTCCCAGCTTTGGTTCATCCATCGGTACAGACCAGGTACCCATGCTTCCATAATTAACACCTGTAGCAAAAGCCGCATCAAAAATCATATTGCTGGCAAATGGTGGTGCCGCATCCATTACAAAATCTATTTTATGGGTTCTGATCAGGTTTTTCATATCTTCACGGTCTGTGGCATTTACTTTTTCTGCTTCAAATCTGGCATCTCCGTGAAGTTTATCCACTACTTCCTGCGCCCGGGACTTATCATAGTCACAGACCAGCACATACTCCAGCCACATCCCTTTGGGATCTCTCCACTGCATTACTTTTACAATACTTTCACCGACCGCACCGGCTCCTACTAACATCATTCGCATAGTTATGCCCCCTAGTATTTAAATCAATTAATGGTATTACTTTTTTTTATTTGCGTCAATTATTTTTTAAGTTCTTGACGCTCTTTTTATTCGGGTGTAAACTAAAAACAATCTATTCTTTAGCAAGATAAAGTATTGCTGAAGTGATCCATATACATTAGGAGGAAGTTATTATGGAAAAGAAAAATATCGACTGGTCAAATCTTGGATTTGGCTATGTTCCTACAGATTATCGTTTTGTAGCTAATTATAAAAATGCAGCATGGGAAGAAGGCGGTCTGACTACAGACGCTACTGTTACCATCTCCGAATGTGCCGGTGTTCTGCAGTATGCTCAGACCTGTTTTGAAGGTATGAAAGCATACACTACAGAAGATGGACGTACCGTTATTTTCCGTCCTGACCTGAATGCAGCACGTATGGCTGATTCCTGCCGTCGTCTGGAGATGCCGGTGTTCCCGGAAGATAAATTCGTAGACGCTGTTGTAAAAGTAGTAGAGGCAAATGAAGCTTACGTTCCACCTTACGGATCTGGTGCTACTCTTTATATTCGTCCATATATGTTCGGCAGTGATGCTGTCATTGGTGTAAAACCTGCCAGTGAATATCAGTTCCGTGTATTTGCTACCCCGGTTGGTCCTTACTTCAAGGGTGGCGCTAAGCCAATCACCATCCGTGTCAGTGATTATGACCGTGCAGCACCTCATGGTACCGGACACATCAAGGCTGGTCTGAACTACGCAATGAGCCTTTACCCAATTATGGAAGCTCATCGTGAGGGATTTGCCGAGAATATGTATCTGGATGCAGCTACCAGAACAAAGGTAGAAGAAACAGGTGGAGCAAACTTCATCTTTGTTACCAGAGATAACAAAGTAGTTACTCCAAAGTCTAACAGTATCCTGCCATCTATCACCCGTCGTTCTCTGATCTATGTTGCAAAAGAATATCTTGGACTGGAAGTCGAAGAACGTGAAGTATACTTCGATGAAGTAAAAGATTTTGCAGAATGTGGTCTTTGCGGTACTGCCGCTGTCATCTCTCCTGTTGGAAAGATCAATGACCACGGCAAAGAGATCTGCTTCCCAAGCGGAATGGAAGAAATGGGACCAGTCATTACGAAGCTTCGTGAGACACTGACCGGTATCCAGATGGGACATATCAAAGCTCCTGAAGGATGGATCAAAGTAGTAAAATAAATATTATAAGACATTTAAAAAACCGGCTCAGCCAGATTTTCTGGTAAGCCGGTTTTTTGTTTTTTCTATTTTGCTGTTGTCCAGTTCTCATATGGATTCATATGTCCAAATGTATAGATACTTCTCTGACTTCTGTAAGTACTGAGAATCCGTTTCTTTTTCTGAATTTGTGCTTTTGTATAAACAGATGCTTTTTTATATCCTTTTTTATGATATTTTCCGAAATATTTCAATGTTGCGCCGCTAAGCCCTGCTTTCTTAAAAGCTTTGGTCACAAAGCGGTGTGTCTTTTTATGATGTTTATGTCCATATTCTCCCTGCTTGTTATGAGTCACTACTTCCTTCCAGTTCTTATAGGTCAGTAATGTATTCAGATCCTCCTGTATGCGCTTCGAACAGGATGTCCAGTTATCGATTCCTCCCGTGCTGCTGTAATCTGGATAGTTCAACATCAGTCCGATGTCATTTGTCTGTTCCATCACTTTTTTAAATTCCCGCATTCTGGTCTTTCCATATCTTCTGGTATTGGCATTGGTCAGGCAGACTACCAGATAATCATCCTGAATAAGATGCATGCCTCCCCAGAGCATCTCATCATCCGGATGTGCCACAATCATGACCTTATCTATATTCTCCAGATCCAGTTTATCCAGTACCGTTTTCGTAATACGTGTTGCTGTCAGGAATCTGGTTCCGCCTTTTGCATTAACCGGTGCTGCCATAGCCAGCACCAGAATCAACAACATTGTCAGTATTCGCATATGCTTTACAACTGCTTTTCCCATTCTGTTTTTATCGTTCGTTTTTTCTTTCATTTTAATCCCCTTATTTTTTCTTTCGCATCCGTAATGCAATCCCCATACAAAGTAAAATACTGAACAGACCGGCTATCAGTCCAGGTACCAGATATGGTGTCTGATACCGCAGTTCAATTCTGTGTTTTCCTGACTCCAGCTCCAGTCCACAGAACATTCCATTTGTCTGCAGTAATGTCTGCTCCTGCCCGTCTACATAAGCTTTCCATCCTGTACTGTAGGCCATGGATAATACCAGCAGTTTCCGCTGATCCAGCGTGATATCTCCAGTTATGATATTATCACCAACCACGAGATTTTCCAGCTGATCTTCCTTTCTTGCTTCTGTCTGTTCATCCAGCATACTCATTGGCTGTTCTGAGAGGTACATTTTTTCGATGGTATAGGTACCTTTCTGCTGAAACGTCAGTGTTACTTCAGAGGATGCTCCACTATGATATCCAAGATTGTAGAGGAAGTCTTCTTTTCCGCTGTAAAAACTGTTGCGGCAGGTGTAGACCGATCCTTTTTTCTCCACATTATCTCTGGCTATCTTCAATGTAAACTTTGTAGCTGTTCCTTCATAATCCAGTCCCTCAATCACCAGATACGTCTCACAGTTTTCTACTCCCTGATAATGAAACGTAATGGAGGCATCTTTTTCCTTTACCTGATATTCGCTTCCAGATATCGTGATATCTCCCTCTGTGGTGATCTCATATTCCGGTGTCACATCGGAAAAACTCAGTTCGGTCTCTGGAAGATCTGCTTCTGTGTTTCCTGTTTTCTTTATCCAGGCTCCCTGCAGCATAGCCTGTTGTTTTTCTACCACTTTCAGACTGTCCCAGCTGTCCTGAGATATCACACTGCTATAGGTATATCCAAATGGCAATGTCTCATCAGTGCGATACACCGCATATTTTTTATTCTCTGCTACCTTTTCTGTATATCCATAAGGCAGGTACTGTTCTTTCTCTTTCTTAATAATAAAATATCGTACACCAGTCAGCCGATCCAGTATCGTCCGTCCATCCAGTCCGTCATACATCTGTTCCATGGAATTGGATGTATCCATCTCCTGCAGAAATTCTGCTACCGCATTGTTCGTCACACTGTAATAAAAATCGGTTCCATACAGTCGATTCTGCATAGCCGTATTTTCTCTGGCGACATTGCCATACTGGTCATATCGGTAAAAGATATCTGTATCTCCAATTTCCTGAATGATCTCATTCTGCGCCTGTGTCGTCAACATGGCATAAGGTGCGCCCTGTTCCCGGAAATCTCCAATATAATTGGTCTGATTCGGTGAAAAAAGGAAGTACGCATTTGCTGCGACAGACACCAATGTAGTTACCAGGAAAAATGCCGTTGTTTGCCGTTGCTGCCAGATGTGCTTCGGAGCAGCTATTTTAGCAGTCAAAAGCATCGTCATACCAATACCAATCCATCCGTGAAGCGTCGCATATTGATTCAGAATCAGTTCGCCAGCAGGTAACACCACACATCCCAGCACCAGCAGCGTCATCCGTTCTTTTTTTTCCAGTTTTCCAAATTCCGGATACATCTTCACCAGAATATAGGACAACAGCATACCATAGGCCCAGATCCACCGATTAGATACATAGGAAAAGCCATTGATCATATGTCCGGCAAACGGAATCAGAAGTAATACTGTCAGGATCAGCCAGCCCACTTTCAGTTCTCTGTTCTTTTTCCATCGAACCAGAAGTACCAGAAGCGTCACCAGCAGAATCGGTGCAAATCCCATCACCGTATAATAGCGGCTGCTGGCCATAGTATAATCCACGCCGAAGAAATCATTCAACAGCTTTGCATAATGAGCGAGTGGATATAGTACCGGCACATAGTTCCTGGCTGACATTCTTCCAGTTCCAAGTACATACATAGCTGATGGCAGTAAAACTGGAAGCGAAATTCCTGCTCCCAGCAGAGACCAGCCTACAAATGTGCCCAAACATGGCACCAGTTCCCGGATACGGATTTTTTTATAGATCATCAGATAACGGATCACCGCATAGATCACCATCATCAATACTATCATATAGAAGAAATAGAAATTGCTGATGGCACTGACCGCCACCATAATCACATACAGCCATGGCTTTTCTTTTCGAAATATTTTATCGATTCCGATCAGAATCAGTGGCAGATAGATCATCGGATTCACAAAATACGGATGTCTGACTCCGCAGAATAAGGCGAATCCGGAAAATGCATAAACCAGAGATCCAAGTAAAACTCCGGTTCCTTCATTCTGATGATATCGGCAATATGCGGTAAAAGCTGCTCCCGCCAGATAAAAACGCAGAATAATCAGCGCCGCATAAAGATACTCCGTCAGAGATCCCGGAACCAGTACAGACAACAAAGTCAGCGGATCACCTATGGCATAATAATTCAACGTTGTCAGAATATCTGCGCCATAACCAATACTCATATCCCACATAGGGACACAGAATTCATGTTCCACAAACAGGCTGTGCAGAATCTTACGCAGGTATTTGCCGTAGTATGCCAGCGTATTAAAGTGCTGATATACTCCGTCAAACTTCCATACCATAGATTTGCCGCTGACTGCAAACCAGCCAAACACAAAAGCTCCGGTAATCAGAAACCAAAGGGTGTATCTGAGATATGCTCTTTTTCCTGTTTCTGTTTTATTACCCATGCAATATCCTTTCTATCGTTCCTCCCTGAAATAGGCCTGTCCCAGACCTTCCGGTGGCTGATCTTCCTTTTTCTTACGGAAGCTGATCACTACCAGTACAATGATCGTTACCACATATGGCAGTGCCTTGAAAATCTCCTGTGTACTTCTTCCAAGTCCTGGAATGTACAGATACAGAATATATAATGCTCCGAAAAGGATAGATCCCCAGATCGCATTGATTGGCTTCCACATAGCAAAGATAACCAGTGCTACTGCCAGCCAGCCTCTGTCTCCAAATCCATTATCCGTCCAGGTTCCGCCACTGTATTCCATTACAAAATACAGTCCGCCCAGTCCGGCAATGCCTGCTCCGATACAGGTTGCCAGATATTTATATTTGCTTACATTGATTCCGGCTGCATCAGCAGTTCCCGGATTTTCTCCTACTGCCCGCAGATTCAGTCCATTCCTGGTACGGAACAGAAAGAACGATAATAAGACTGCCAGTAAAATTGCCATATAGGTCAAAAAACCATAGGAGAAGAAAATACTTCCAATCACCGGTATCTTAGACAACCCTGGAATCTTTGCCTGATAAGCTCCGGCTGTGGTGCTGACTGAGATCTGCCCTACCCCACCGGCCAGCTTGGAAATCGAACCTCCAAAGAAGTTTCCAAAGCCGGTGCCGAACGTAGTCAGAGCCAGACCGGTTACGTTCTGATTGGCTCTCAAAGTAATGGTCAGTATACTGTAGATCAGACCCCCAAGCATAGCGCAGACAAATGCACAGAGCAGAGAAATCAGCATTCCCACCGCTGCACTCGGATTTGCGGTATTTTTTTCATAGAAAAATGCCCCCATCAGTCCTGCGATTCCGCCCATATACATGATACCAGGAATTCCCAGGTTCAGGTTACCGGATTTCTCAGTCAGGATCTCTCCTTCTGCTCCAAACAGGATTCCCATGCCCTGAACGATTGCTTTTTGAATAAAAATAATAAGTGTGCCCATTGCCGTTCCTCCTATTTTTTATTTCTTTCTATTTTATAGTTGATAAAGAATTCTGCACCCAACAGGAAAAACAGAATGATACCCAGCATGATGCTGGAAGCATTTTCATTTAGTCCATACTGAGATGCAATCTGCGTAGCACCTTTTTCCATGAATACCAGACCAAATGCAATCAGAATCATGACAAATGTATTGAACTTCGCCATCCATGCTACGATGATTGCCGTAAATCCACGACCGTTTGCTGTCGATGTGGAAATCGTATGTCCAGAACCACTGACCAGAATAAATCCGGCAATACCACAGATTGCTCCTGAGATCGCCATGGTACGCATCATCACTTTGCTGACATTAATTCCTGCATAGCGGGCAGTATTATCACTTTCTCCTACAACTGCAATCTCATACCCCTGTTTACTGTATTTCAGATAAATGAACATCGCCACCGTCAGAATCATGACAATCACCACATTCCAGAAGTAGGCATTTCCGGCTACAGACGGAAGCCAGCCAGCCTGTGTAGCCTGATTGATAATCCCCACACTGTTAGAACCCTTTGGATTCTCCCAGAAACAGATACAGAAAGTAACCACCTGCATCGCTACGTAGTTCATCATCAAGGTAAATAATGTCTCGTTGGTATTCCAGTATGCCTTGAAAAAAGTAGGGATCAGCCCCCAGATGAATCCGCCAAGAGCACTTCCTGCGATCATCAGCAGGATCAGCAGTGCATTTGGCATCTTTCCACCCAGATAGATCATGCAGGCTGCCGAAACTACACCACCGATCAGTACCTGTCCTTCTGCTCCAATATTCCAGAAACGCATCTTAAAGGCCGGTGCAAGACCAACTGCAATGCATAACAGTACCAGCGTATCACGAATGGTGATCCAGATACGACGGTTGCTTCCCAGTGCACCGTCAAAAATTGCTTTATATACACCCAACGGGTTCATATGTACCAGTCCTACAATCACTGCTGCACAGACAATCAGTGCAAGCACAATGGCCGCAATATAAATGGCAATTCGTTTCCCCAGACTGATGGTTTCCCGTTTGGACATATGAAACATAGGTTCTTTATTCATGGGAAACTCCTCCCTTCTCATGCTTTGTCATCAGTACACCGACTTCATCCTTCTTTGCAGTCCGTCCATCCAGCACGCCAGTGATCTGACCGCCACACAGAACAGCGATCCGGTCACACAGTTCCAGAAGGACATCCAGATCTTCAATCACACAGATGACAGCCACACCCTTTTTCTTCTGTTCATTTAACAGGTTATAAATCGCATAAGAGGAGTTGATATCGATTCCTCTGGTCGGATAAGCTACCATCAGGACCTTTGGTTTCTGAGCAATCTCACGTCCTACCAGCACTTTCTGTACATTTCCGCCAGACATACGGCCTACTGGTGCAGAAATGCTTGGTGTCACAATCTCCAGCTGATCCTTGATCTTCTGAGCCAGTTCTCCCGGAGTCTTACGATCCAGAAATGAGGACTTTCCTCGCTGATAGCTTCGCAGCATGATGTTATCCGTCATATCCATAGAACCTACCAGTCCCATTCCCAGTCGGTCTTCCGGAACGAATGCAAGTCGTACGCCCAGTGCACGAATATCAGCCACATCCAGGTTGGTAATCTCTTTTGCCTGATTCTCTTCCGGGTAAAACGTAATGCTTCCTTCCGATACCGGCTGAAGTCCTGCAATTGCCTCCAGCAATTCCTTCTGCCCGCCTCCGGAAATACCGGCAATACCAAGAATCTCTCCGCCATATACGGTAAGATCTGCATGATCCAGAGTCACTACTTCATTGATATCCTTGCAGGTCACATTCTTCAGTTCCAGACGTTTGACTGGATTCACAGGTTCCGGACGATCAATATTCAGTTCCACCTTGGCACCTACCATCATCTCGGTCAGGGACTCTACCGTTGCCTCAGCGGTCTTTACTGTATCAATATACAGCCCCTTTCTCAAAATGGAAACCCTGTCAGATACCGCCAATACTTCATGTAACTTATGAGTAATCAGGATAATCGAACATCCATCTTTTTTCATATTCTTTAATACTTCAAACAGGCGATCCGCCTCCTGTGGGGTCAATACCGCTGTCGGCTCATCCAAAATCAATATTCTGGCTCCACGATACAGCAGCTTGACAATCTCTACCGTCTGTTTTTCTGATACTGACATCTGATAGATCTTCTTTTTCGGATCAATTTCAAATCCATATCTGGCAGCCAGATCTAAGATCTCTTTATTCACCTGCTTCATGTTCAGGATCTGTTTTCCCGGCAGTCCGAGAATGATATTTTCTGCTGCTGTCAGAATATCGACCAGCTTAAAATGCTGATGTACCATTCCAATTCCCAGATCAAAGGAGTCTTTCGGTGAACGAATCTTTACTTCTTTTCCGTCAACTTTGATCATTCCTTCATCCGGATAGTAAATTCCGGATATCATATTCATCAATGTAGTCTTTCCACTTCCATTTTCACCAAGCAGACAGAGAATTTCTCCCTTTTTCACTTCCAGGTCTACTTTTTCATTGGCCGTAACGCTGCCGAAACGCTTGGTGATATTGTGAAGTTCTATTGCATATGTCTGCTCCACGTGTGTTCCTCCTGATTAAAACGGGGGTTGCAAAAAAATGCAACCCCCTTATATGAGTTTCTTCTCTCTTATTCTACGATAGAATCAATACCATCGATGATGATATCAAATGCCGGAGCTGAGCCGTATTCAGATTCATGGAAATATCCATCGGAGATGTATTCTACACCGTTCTTTTCGTAAGTATCCAGTGTCTTGCCATCTACTGTCCATGTAGATGTATCAAATACGTGGAGAGATCCATCTTCGATCTGGCTCTCTACTTCATCTACTACTTCCTGTGTTCCTTCTGCTACTACCTTGTCATTCAGCGGAGTAATCAGAACTGCGCCATCCTTCAGACCTGCGGTCCAGTCTCTGTCGATCTCAGTTCCGTCAATCATGCACTGTACTGCGTAGGTGTAATATACACCCCAGTTATTGCTAGAGGAGGTCAGTGCGCTGTCCGGAGCGGTCTCGATCATGTCTACGTTGTAACCCACACAAGGAACGCCTGCTGCCTGAGCTGCGGTAGGAGCGCCTGTGGTATCTGCGTGCTGTCCAATCATTACACAGCCATCTGCGATCAGTGCTTCTGCGCATTCTTTTTCCAGGTCAAAGCTTGCCCAGCTGTTGGTGTATTTTACTTCCATGGTAACGGATGGGCACTGGCTCTTTGCACCAAGGTAGAAGGATGTAAATCCGGAAATTACCTCTGCATATGGATAAGCTCCTACATATCCGATTCTTGCCTGATCTTCTGTGATGTCACCGTTCTCGATCATCTCATTCAGCTTCAGACCTGCAACTACACCAGACACATATCTTGCTTCGTAGATGTTGTCGAAGTAGTTGTGCATATTGTCCAGTCCGCTGCTGGCTGCCTGATATCCGGTTGCATGACAGAACTGAACATCCGGGAACTCGCCTGCTGCCTGAATCAGATAGGTCTCATGGCCAAAGCTGGTACCAAAAATAATCTGGCATCCCTGGTCTGCCAGATCTGCTGCAGCGTCATAACAGGTTTCGTCTTCACCGATCAGAGTCTTCTCAATGACCTGCGATTCATCCAGACCAAACTTCTCCATCATCTCATCTATACCTGCCATATGTGCAGCTGTGTAACCTTCGTTCTCATCACCGATGTAGATGGCTCCAACCTTCAGATCTTCAGCCGGAATGCCTTCTGCATTCGCTGCACATACCGCACCTGTAGCTGCGATTGCTGTTGTCATGACCATTGCAAGTAATTTTGTACGTTTCATCCTCTACTTCCTCCTCAAAAATGTAAAAGTTTTATTAGTACTCACGATTATAACTGTATAATAAATAAATTGCTATGTCAATTCTTTTCACTCTTTTTTGTATCAAGAAAAACACGAAAAGGAATCGTTTGTTTGGGTATATTTTTATTTCTTTGATCATATATTTTATACGATTACATATTTACTTTAGCCGTCTATTGACACACGTATGCACACGTATTATTATATAAGGAGAATCATGTATGAAAACACAGGAGTTACTAAAACTGCTAAAGAAAAATGGCTGTTCTGTCCTACGAAACGGAAGCAGACATGACATCTGGTATAGCAATATTACCGGTAAACAATTTTCTGTCCCACGTCATAAAGCAGAGATTCCGGCTGGAACGCTAAACAATATTCTAAAAGACGCAGGAATAAAATAAAGTTTGAGAGGAGATTTACAATGGCTAAATATGCTTTTCCGGCAATTTTTTTGAAAGAACAGGATGGAGGTTTTTCTATTTCTTTCCCTGATGTGGAGGGATGTTACACCTGTGGGGATACTCTGGAGGATGGGATTGAAATGGCAGAAGATGCACTTGCGCTCGTTTTATATGGATACGAAAAGGACCAGAAAGAAATCCCTGTTCCTTCTGATCCTGCCTCTTTTTCTCTTGCAAAAGATGAATTTGTCAATTATATTGCCTGTGATACATTAAAATATCGAAAAATGTATAACAATAAAGCGGTTAAAAAAACGCTTACTATTCCAGAATGGCTAAATGAAGCAGCCATGTCCATGGGACTTAATTTTTCACAGGTACTTCAGGAAGCTCTGCTTCAAAAAGTTCAGTTTAAATAATTTCTTGCAACAGTTCTTCCGGGGTATGGACGATGCAGTCCGCCCCGTTTTCTTTTAAGAAACTTTCCGGACGAAATCCCCATGTGACTGCAATTTCTTTCATACCGGCATTGACAGCTGTCTGAATATCTACTTCAGAATCTCCGATATAGACTGCCTCGTCTTTGCTAATCTGAAACTTTTCCAGAACCGCCAGTACACTGTCCGGTGCCGGTTTTCTGCGGATGCCTTCCCGCTCGCCCACTGCAAAATCAAATATTCCCCTGAAATAGTCTTCACAGAGAATCTGCACCGCAAAGTCCCCTTTGTTCGAAACTACGGCTGTGAGAATGCCTTTTTCACGCAAGGTCTTCAAAAGTTCCATAATGCCATCATAAGGACGGGTCTTCACCGCACAGTGATCCTTATAGTACTCTTTGAATGTGGTAAATACCTGTTCAATCACATCTTCGCTGCTGTCCTTCGGGACTGCACGCTCGATCAGCTTATGTATGCCATTTCCCACAAACCAGCGTACCTCATCAATGGTATGCTCCGGCATATGATAAACAGACAGCGCATAATTCGTGCTGTCTGCCAGATCCTCTAAAGTATCTAAAATGGTTCCGTCTAAATCAAATATGGCTAATTTGTATCTCATATATCTATATCGTCCTTTTTCCGCACTGCCTTAGCTGCTTTGTTTGATCTGATATCTGTATCATGATACTTCCGTCTCACTCTCCTCGGACATCTCCGTCCACATATCTTCTCCGATAGCAGTGCTCTCGTCTTTTATGGTTATTTTGTAATCGGAATCCACCTGAATATCATATCCATAATAGCTTTCTTCTCCTTCTTTTTCTGCTTCTGTATTGGCATAATAAGTAAACGCTACTCGATAGACATCCGGGTGCAGATCAATCTGGTTATAACTATACCCCACTAGCCAGTCATCTTCAAGATCTTTTTCCTTCAGCAGAAGCTGTGTGGCATACTGCTCTGCCACATCGCCCCGGCTGGTACCCACTGCATTTTCGATGGATCTGGCTGCAAATCCGTGCAGTGTCCAGGCAACAAGCAGAATATTTACAATCAGCACCATAAAACCGGCAATCGGACCTTTCTTCTCCCGACGCAAGCTTTTCAGAACATGATAATCCAGATAAACCATAAGTCCCAGATTGAGCATACAGGTAACAAGATTTGCTCCCTGGGCATGATGATCCCAGAAGCTGTCCGGTATCATAACCGAACACAATACCAGAAAAAATCCTGCCAGCAGAAAAGTAAAGGCTCCATAGATTCTCCGGCTTTCTGCATCTGCTCGGTTTTTCCAGAGATAATAGCCGGATACTACCGGTCCTGCACCAAGAAAACCGACAAAAACAGCGCCTCCCAGACTGGCCTGCCCGGACAGCTTAGTCAGGATTGTCACAATCAAAATCACGGGGATTGCAAGGTAGCCTGCCATCTTATCCTGATGCTGTTGCTGCTTTCGAATCTCTTCCATGGTGTGCATCATCTCTGTCACCTCCGCTGATGTGTATAATGTATCTTTTTCTTTCGTCACACTTCCATTTTGAGGCTCCCCATCATTCTTGTCTTCTCCGTCCGTCTGCAAAGTTCCATCTTTTTGTTCTTTCTGGCTATTCCATTCTTCCCGACTCATTGTTTCTGCTTTTTGAACATTGTCTGCATCCTGTACCTCAGATCTCATCAATTCCAGCAATGAGATTTCCAGTGCATCTGCCAGCGGTTCCATAGTATTAATATCCGGAAATCCCAGTCCCCGTTCCCAGCGGCTGACTGCCTTGTCCGTCACACCAATCTTCCCGGCAAGCTCTGCCTGAGTCATATGCTGCTGTTTTCTTCTGTCAGAAATAAATGCGCCAAACTTCTTTGCATCCATTTATCAGTTCCTCCATCTTTTTCTGACTCTGGTATACACTATTGTGCGCATTTTCGTCAATCGATGAATCGTTTACACGCAAAAATGTCTGATTTTTTATTTATCATAATGAATTCTCAGCTCTGTTAATGGTAAATACATTGTTTTATACTCTGAATCATTTGTATAAAATGCGTGCATACCAGGTTGCACATAATCAAATCCATTATTCAAATAAAATTTTTCTGCTTCTGGGACAGCATTTAAAAACACAGCTTTTGCCGATATCTCTTTCACAGAAATTCGTTGTATACGGTTCAATACCTCATGCAATATCCATGCTGAAACAGGCTGTTCTTTTCCCTCAAATACAAAAATATATCCTGATATTCCTTTGCCACAGCAAACATCTTGATTTCAACTGCAGAAATACCGCACTCTTTTTCATCATATTGCTTTGTCAGATCTTCTCTTTCTTCTTCTGGAATTAGCCACCGATCGGTGTAGGGAATTGCTCCCATAGAAATGGTATAATACGCTACTATCTTTTTTTCATTATTTGAAAGACTGTCTAATACAATAAAAGTTACGCCCTCTCTGTCATACAAACAATCTTTCCATTCTTCATTTTTCAGGAAAAAACTAAATGCCTTATTTCCATTGCCTGCATCAAATCTCTGAGCCTCATACTGGTATCGTTCTGTAAGCTGCACAACATCAGGATGAAAATCTGTCAAATATTTTCTCTCTTTACTTCTGTCTTTTTCCTTCATGCATAAAAAGCCTTCCTGCTGCTTCGCATAAATCTATCTGTTCCTTTGTAATCACATGTTCATTAAATCTTTTCAAAAAATCCTCTGTATCTTCAGCCTTTACCCTTATCATTTGTCTAACTGGTTTTGCAAATACAGCCATGGTATTCCTCCTTTCTTCGCACATCTCTTTGTTTTTAATTGTATCATAACATATAAGAGGTGTCAAAACTTTTTATAAGACAAACACATAAAACATTATACATAAATCCATCCATCTTATCATCTGATTTCCTGACAACGATTCAGGGAGCATATCATTTTTCGTGATATGCTCCCTGTTTTTATTCATTTTTCCAGTTTTTTCATAGCCCGATATGCTGCGCCCATCATACCCGCCTGATTTCCAAGCTCAGTCTGCACCAGTTGGATATCTTTGAAATTGTTTTCTACTCTTTCAATCGTTTTTCTTTTCACCTCTTCATATACATATTGTTGTGCCATAATGCCACCGCCCAGCGCTATTTTATCCGGGTCAAAAATATGTATCAGACTGATAAGTCCATAGGTGATTTCATCAATCCAACAATCCACTATTTCTTTTACTTCTGGTCTGTCGATTGCTTCAAAAATTCTGCGTCCACTGTTTAGCTGTGAATCAATTTTCTCAGCATTACGCACCAATGCCGTAGTAGATGCATAGCGTTCATAACATCCTGAAAGCTGCTTCCCAGGCTTCCTCTTTTCCGGGTGAATCAGAATTCCACCAAAATTAGCCGCAGCCCAGTTTTTCCCCTCCAGCACCTCGCCATTAATAATGATGCCACCGCCAATTCCTGTCCCATAGGTCAAGCACAGAAAGCAGTTGGTTTCTTTTCCGGCACCGGCCACATATTCTCCAAGTGCCGCTGAATTCACATCATTTTCTACTGCTACCGGAACACCAAATTCTTTTTCCAGATTTTTAGCAATCTCTGTTCCTATGTACCCTGGGATATTCTGATTGGCATAATGTATCGTACCAGTTTCTGTATTCACATCTCCTGCCGTACTGATTCCTATGGCATCTGCCTCCTCGGCATGCAGACGGTGAAGAATATCACTCATGCACTGTAATACCCCTTCACCGCCTTTTCGTGTCTCTGTTTTATCCTCGCCACAGGAAGAAAATTCTCGTCCGTCCCAGATACCCGATTTAATTGCGGTTCCCCCTATATCCAATACGGCAATTTTCATTACGCTTCTCCTTTTGCTTTGGCAATTGCATTCATAAATCGTTGTGCAATTTCAAGCGGTCTTGTAATAGCCCCTCCTACCACGATAGCCCATACTCCGGTAGATAACGCCTTTACTGCTTCTTCCGGGCTGTGGATCTTACCTTCACCGATAACCGGAATATCAAGATCTGCTGCCAGATGGCTCATCAACTCATAATCCGGTCCATCTTTAGCTTCTGTGTACGGTGTATATCCACTCATGGTTGTGCCAACTATATCTACTCCGCACTTCCATGCATTCACCCCTTCTTCATAGTTAGAAACATCTGCCATTAACATTAGATCTGGATACTTTTCCTTAATCTGTGCAATAAATTCATTGATCGTTGTACCATCTCCTCTTTTCCGTATGGTACAGTCCAATGCTACAATATCAGCCCCTGCTTCCACCAGCTCATCCACTTCTTTCATCGTAGGAGTAATATAGGCATCATATCCTTCATATTGAATCTTGATCAGTCCTATCACTGGTAAGCCAGTCTCCTCTTTAATGGCAACTACATCCCGAACCCCACTGGTCCGAATCATAGTGGCACCAGCCTGTTTTGCGGCTCTTGCCATTAAATACATTACTGACTTTTCTTCTACATATAAAGGTTCACCCTTAACTGCCTGGCAGGATACAATCATTCGTCCGTGAATGGCATCCAGCAGTTCTTTTTTTGTCATGATTTTGTTCCTCCTGCTTTATGCTTCTTACAATGCATTTTGCCGCCTCAAGTGCCTACATTAGCAGACAGCAGCTTATATCCAGCATCATTTGATAAGACTCATTGCCGCCTCATCTGCCACAACCACCAGGTCTTTGTGCAATTGCAGTATAGATGCCGGAACCTGTGACGTAACTGGTCCAAATAATGATTTTTTTAATATTTCTGCCTTATCCTCTCCGCTGACAATCAGCAGTATTTTTTTTGCTTTCATAATGGTATTGATTCCCATAGTATAAGCATGACGTGGCACATCATCTGCTGAAGTAAAAAAGCGTTTATTAGCTTCTATTGTGCTCTCTGTCAGTGCCACGCAATGTGTATTCTTTACAAATTCATCTGCCGGTTCATTAAAACCAATATGACCATTATGTCCCAGTCCAAGCAGCTGCAGATCTGCACCCCCATATTGTTCAATCAGGCTTTCATAACGTGCACATTCTGCATCTCCATCTTCTTTTGTTCCATCTGGAATATTCACACGTTCCATATTAATATTGATATCTTTAAACAAATGATGATACATAAAATAATAATAACTCTGATCATTCTCTCTGGATAATCCCTTATATTCATCCAAATTCACTGTTGTAATCTCTGAAAAATCAAGATCTTTGTTCTGATATCCTTTTATCAGATATTCATAGGTTCCGATTGGCGTGGAACCTGTTGCAAGCCCTAATACACTATCTGGTTTCAAAACAACCTGTGCGCCGATAATCCCGGCAGCTTTTCTGCTCATTTTCTGATAGTCTTTTGTACAATATATCCTCATTCTTTTCTCCAATTCTCATCCAATTTCTGCACCAGATTATTTTTGCAGTTCTTCCCAGATCATTTCTGCCAGCTGTCTGTGGCCTTTTGCAGAAAGATGCATATAGTCTATCGTATTCATATCCATACTTGCTGCATCCAGGAAACGCACTTTCTCCAGTTTTGCCATGATGCTGTATTCTCTTGCCAGCTGATAAGATTTATCAGAACTAATCCCCATCTCGCCAGCTACAAAACTGCTTTCACATTCTTTCCTAATCGGTGCCGGAGAAATCACAATGATGTCCGGTACTCCATTCCATACCGGCATGCCCTTTGCTTTTTCTACCAGTCGCTTCATACCATCTGCAATGTTCTTTGGTGTTGCAGAGAACCGTTCTTTGCAATCGTTGGTTCCCAACATAATGATTAATGTATCAAATGGTCCATGACTCATCAGACAAGGGTATATGTAATCAATTCCAGCCATTCCCTCATTAATCGGGTCCCGATAGCAGGTTGTCCGCCCACTTAATCCTTCTTCTATAATCGTATAATCTGATCCTGCCAGCTTCTGCAATACGCAGGTCCATCTTGTATTTTCGTCAAATCTTCCATCGGTGATCGCATCATATCCATATGTATTAGAATCACCAAAGCAAACTACTCTCTTCATTTTTTCTCCTTACAATCTATGTTATCCTTTTACAGCCCCCATTGCCAAGCCCTGTACAAACTGTTTTTGCGCAAGCAGTACTAGAATCAATACCGGAATCAGTGTAATCACAGAAGTAGCTGCCATTGGTCCCCATTCCAGCCCACGGTCAGTAATAAATCCTGCGATAACCACAGGAAGGGTCTTGGATTTGTTAATGCTAAGGATAACCGCAAACAGAAATTCATTCCATGCTCCGATAAAAGCAAGAATACCTGCCGCTACCAGTCCTGGTTTTGTCACCGGAAATACCACCTTAAAGAACTTCTGCAGAAAAGTTGCTCCGTCAATCTTAGCCGACTCTTCCATTTCCAGAGGTACCTGTTCGAAGAATCCCATCATCAGCCAGATAACCAATGGCAGATTAAAACTGGTATTCATAATGATCAAAGCAGTTCTGGTATCAATCAAATGTAAATTTCTCATAACCAGATAAATCGGAATTGCTGTTGCAATAGCCGGGTACATTTTCTGTACCATGAACCACAGACCAAATGCCCCACGGACTGTCTTGTGGAAACGTCCTCTGGCAACAGAGTAGGCTGCCATAGAACCAAATACCAGTGAAATTGCTGTAGATACCGCTGCCACAATAAAGGAGTTAATGAACTGATTTAACAGTCCATTCATCTGCAATACCTGTCGAAAACTTTCCAATGTGAAACGATGTGGAAAAATCACTGGTGGATTTGCCAGATAATCTGCCTTTACTTTAAACGAGCTTGTTACCAGCCAGTATAGCGGAAAGATAATGGCAATCATGGTGATGGCAACAATGATAACACGGGCAGGGCGTCCCGCAAAATTTCCAATAACGTCATCCATAACGGAGACTTCTTTTTCTTTCTTCTTTCTCATGCTACCTTCTCCTCCACAAATTTTCTCAGTTTCAGGAATATTAACGTAACGACTGTCATAATCAAAACGAACATAACGGCCAGTGCTGCGGTATAACCTGCGTCAAAGAATTTCAATCCTTGTTTGTAAATATAGTTTGGAAGCATCTCAGTTGCTGTTCCCGGCCCACCATTTGTCATAGTGTATACTGTATCAAATACTTTAAATGCATCCACAAACCGAAGCATGGTGATGATAACCAGTAATGGACTAATCATCGGAAGAACAATTTTTGCAAAAATCTGTGAATTCTTCGCTCCGTCAATACGTGCCGCCTCAAAACAGTCTGCCGGAAGTGCTTTCAGACCAGCAGCACCAATAATCGCTACCCATGGTACCAACTGCCACACATTAACAAATATTACTGCCGGCATAGCATACTTAGGATTGCTTAACCAGTTGATACTTGGAATTCCAAGAAAACTTAACAGATAATTAATGATACCTGTGGTTCCATCCAACATCATTCTCCAGGTAGTACCAATAGCAACCGGAGCCATAATCATAGGAATCAGAAGAATCGTGGTACAGATCTTAGCCCAGAGCATATCTGAACATAGTACCATAGCCACAATAATACCAATCACCAGTTCCAGCGCCACAGAAATTACTGCAAAAAGTACCGTGTTCCCAGTGCTGACCGCAAGGGTTTTATCAGTAAACATCTTGATGTAATTTCCCAGTCCATTGAATGTCGGAACAGCATTCGGTAAATTAATCTTATATTTGAAAAAACTTAAATATACAGAATATAACAGCGGTAATAATGCCGTCACACCTAAAAAGATCATGGTTGGCAACATAAACAGCCAGGACCATACCGTCTCATTACGGTGTTTCATTTTAGGTGCCCCATTTGCTTTATTTTGTGCTTTCATGTTTATGGCTCACTTTCTGAACAGAGTATTTCTTTTTTCTTTTAATTAGGGCTTACCCACCATTTTGTGAGTAAGCCCTGTATTGAGACATTCTACTTCATTATCTGTTGTAGTTCTTTACGCCTTCTTCAGGTGGAGCTGCTTCCAGAGCTTCCTCGATACCTGCCTGCATATCTGCAATAGTGGTTTCCAGATCTTCCTGTCCGGACAGATAAGAACCAACTACTGTATTCAGCATGCTGTCAACCTGTGTAGAAGCCGGGATTCTCCACCACATATTTGCGGTGTCAAGAGCTTCACGTACCTGATCCATATAGGTTCCTTTGATACCATCCTGCTCCCAGAACTCTTTTCTAGGAGAAAGGATTCCATAGTTCTCATAGAACTCATTCTGCTTGTCCATACTTGTGTACATCTTAATCCATTCCCAGGCCAGTTCCTGATTCTTGGAGAATGCAGGAATAGAGCAATCCCATGCACTCAAAAGTGTTGTACCTGTCTGGTCATATGGGATCGTAGATAATGCCCACTTACCAACAACCTTAGACTGTTCTGGATCATCTGCTGCCTGTGTCAGACCTAATGTTGGCCATGTCTCACATACTGCTGCGCTACCATCCAGGAATGCCTGAATTGACTGATCAGTTCCCCAGTTCAGCCAGTTCGGATCACAGTATTCCTGAACTGCCATCAGATGTTCCAGCGCATTTCTCGTTGCTTCAGAATCAATGGTCACGTTCCAGTCTTCATCAGCCCAGGCACCGCCCATGGACCAAAGTACGTAATCAAATACACCGCCAAGCTGTCCGGCAATACCGGAAATAGAATCACCGTAAACTCCGTTGTCTGGATCATTTACAGATGCCAGCTGCTCTCTGAAACCTTCCCATGTATCAGCAAGCCCATCCGGCAGAAGGTCTGTTCTGTATGCGAAAAGCTGTGGTGTACTGGCATTTGGAATACCATAGTAATGTCCCTGCCATTCTCCACTGTTCGCCAGTACATTGTCAATGTACTCTGACATATCAAATCCATCTTTGTCGATGTTCTCCTGAAGATCTGTCAGATATGGAGCAAATTCTCCATCCCACTGGCTTGCTACATCGATCACATCATATGTACCCGCCTGGCTGGTCAAATCCAGCAAAATCTTTTCATGCAGTTCAGAATACGGCATATCGATCACTTCTACCGTTGCTCCTGTTGCCTCCTCAAATTCATCTACCATGGAGTTCGCAGCATCCGCATAGACACCTGACATATACAATACGGTAAGCTTCTGGCCTTCAAATGGTTTCTCTGCAGATGCATCATCAGCAAATGCAAAGGTGCCAAGTGAAGCAATCATGGTTGTACAAAGTAACGCACTGACAAATTTTTTTCTCATTCCTTTTTCCTCCTTCTTGATATGGAAAAAATTTTTTTCGATATCTGGATTATGCCCTATTCTGTTTATATTGTCAATACTTATTTACCATCAGTGCACCATTTTTGATAGATTTTCACAATAAGACTAATTTGTTTTATGCATTTTTACTTTTTATTTTTCATGTTTTCTGAAAATAATTTTCATTTTCATTTTTTCTTTACTTTTCCGGAATATATTTTTTCGTATTTTCCGTTTTTTGAAAAAAATTTCTTTTTCTATTGTTTTTTTACTCTAAAATAAATACAATAGAGACAGGGATTTATCTTTCCAAATTGATTTAAGGAGATTTTTATTATGAACGCACCGAATCTTACCACTGTTATCACCTCAAAATATGATGAAATGACAAATGCTGAAAAAAAGGTTGCGGATTTTGTTTTGAGTTCTCCACAGATTGCATTAAACTCAACGATTACTGACATGGCAAAATTATGCAAGGTGGGGGAAACCAGCGTCTTTCGCTTCTGCAAAACACTCAATTTCAATGGTTATCAGGAATTTCGTATTTCTCTGGCTCTGAATAATACTGCTTCCATTGGAACAGATGTGTCTGACCTTCCTCATAATGAAGAGGATCTGGCTCATCAGGTCATGTCCATCTACCGTGCTGCAATTCAGAAAACCTATAACTCTCTGGATTACTCAGCCATTGACAAAGCCGTGAATATCCTGTTGCATGCAGACTTTATTTATTTTTTCGGAGCCGGTGGTTCTGCACTTTCCGCTGAAGAAACACATCTGAAATTTTCAAAAATTATACCAAATGTGGGATTTGATGCTGATTTGCACCAGCAGCTGACAAAAGCCAGTCTGGTGAAAGAAGGATATGTATCTGTGATTTATAGTAATTCTGGCATAACCAAAGATGCCATTACTATTGCGAAGTTATCTCATATGCGAGGCGCAAAAGTAATTTTTATTACCGAATTTTCAGAGACACCAGCTGCTGAATACAGTGATGTTGTACTGCTCAGTGGCGCTGCTGAGGGTCCTTTTGCAGGTGGCTCCATTACCGCCAAAACTTCCCAGCTCTTTATGATGGATCTCCTGTATGCCAAGGTTTATCAGGCTATGGGCACAGATGCTGAAAATAACAAAAAGCTGACTTCCAGAGTCATTGCAGACAAGATGCTGTGATCTGGTTTCATAAATCTCTCCCCGGATGAATTCATCCGGGGGCTCTCATATCTACCATTTTACAGAGGGGTTCCCACTCTGTAGAAGGTTCCCCATGGAACATTCCGTGGCACAAATGCAAAGTTTTCTTTTGGGATCTCCCGGACAGTTCCATCATGCTCAATCATCAATAGTCGGTCTGCCAGGGACAGCGAATCTGAAAGATTCAGTGAAATATCCACCACCGTGATTCCACGATCCAGCAGCATCTCCAACAACTTCCAGATATGTATGCGGTGTGCCAGATCTGCTCCTTTGAACGGCTTAATACAGTATACAATCTGTGGATTCTGCAGCATCACACGACTGTAGATCAACTGATATTTCTGTTTTTCACTTAAGTTTTCCACTTTCATGTCAAACGCCTCTTCCCCCAGAATGTCTTCGTATTCTCTGCGGATGCTTCCCCGTATACTGTTGTTTTTCCAGATATTTCCCATTCTTCTGGAAAGAGACATACACAGATTATCCATGTAACTTAGTCCATGGAAAATCATACTGGACGTGGGTGATTCCTGAATAATTGCCGCTTTCTCATCTTTTATGATATCGGTCTGCAGTTTTTCAATCATTTCCTGGAGAATCTTATTCTCATGAATCTGAACAGCCAGATATTCTCCCCTGTAGACAGGGAACTCAATGTTTCTGTTGATCGCCTCACTGAAAGAACGCCAAACAGTGTATAATTCTCGCTCCGTACCTTCCCGTTCTCTTTTTTCCAGATGGAAACGCACCATCTGATTATATTCCATATTGTAGTGGTTGTAATCGTAGATCTCCCAGGTCTGATTTTTCATCATCTCTTTGGGAATGACTTTCCAGATCCGTCCGTTAGTCAGAAATGACACCCTGTCACAGAAATTCTTCTCCTCTTCAAAGTGAGGGCTGATGTACAGAAAAGAAAATCCTTTTTCGGCATAATGATGCAGGATCTGATGCAGTTGTTCCAGTTCCCGGTCACTGATCAGTGCGCCAATCTCTTCCAGTACAATCAGATGATTGCCAGCTACCACTGAACGGAGAAGTTCCACAATAATTCGCTGAAACACTGTCAGTCTCTCTACCTTCGTCTCCGCTGTCATCTCCATTCCGATTTCCTTTAAAAATGGCTGAAGCTGACGATTCAACAACTCCGTATGAATAATCTCCTGCTTAAATCCATGCCGCATAACAAACACATTATCCGCAATCGTCATGGACTCCACCAGAGAGCTCTCCGCCTGAATGATTCCAATTCGATTATGCGTTCCGGAGGATTCCTTCCAGGAATTCACCAGCTCTCCATTATAATAAATATAACCGTCATACAATGGCAGATTTACCTGCAGCAGTTTTAAGAGAGCCACCATGCCCTGTCCGTTAAAGGGCAGCATCCCCATAATCTCCCCCTCATAAATCTGCAGATTAAAATCCTCCAGGCGAGTCATATCTGCATCTTTATAAGTAACTCGCTCCATTCGTAAGATTTCTTTTCTCATGCCAGCACACTCCGATTCTTCACATCCCGGTCATTTGCCGTGATCGGAATGGTAATCTCCACATCGGTTCCCCTCTGCTGTACCGAATAAACATGCATGCCATATTCATCTCCAAAGATCAGATGGATGCGGTTATTCACATTGACCAGTGCGATTCCGCCCTTTTTCTCATCCGGGGAACCGAAGGAATCATTTCCCCTCCCCAGCTTCCGGTTCAGGGCTGCCAGCGTCTCCTCATCCATTCCCACGCCATCGTCGGAGATACAGATAATCAGACGGTCCTGAGTGCAGGCAAAACGAATATACAGATTGCCCGCTCCGATCTTCAGTTCCGTCCCATGAATAATACTGTTCTCTAATATGGGCTGCAGGGTCAGCTTCGGGATCCGGCAGTTCATAATCTTCTCGTATTCTTTTGGATCGTATTCAATATGCAGGTTTAGCCGGTCTCCAAACCGATACTTCTGAATACCAAAATAAGTCTCACAGTTATCTAGTTCTTCCTCTACTGATACCAGGTTTTCTACTTTTGTAATGGTATACCTGAAAAACTTCGCCAGGGCTTCTGTCATATCTGCCACTCCGTCCAGCCCGGCAATTAACGCCTCTCCACGAATACTCTCCAATGTATTATACAGGAAGTGTGGATTGATCTGATTCTGAAGTGCCAGATACTGTGCCTGCCGTTTATTTAAGTCCATCATCTGCGGAGAATGCAGAAAATGCTCCATGAACTTCATTTCTTCGGCAGTCGTCGGGGTCAGCAGAGCTGCCCGTGCCCCGTCTCCAGCCATAACCATATATCCTTCCAGAAAACGCTCCATGGTCTTTTCTGCCTGCTGATATGGTCTGCTGATCCAGAATACTGCTGCTATCAGATAGCCAATCAGAACTGCCACCGTCAAAAGCACGTTCCAAAGCGGCCCCTGCCCCTGAAAAAACAGGACTGCCTGAGTCACTGTCAGTATAACCAAAAGTGCCAGTACTGCCATTCCCATCCACCAGATTCTGCCGGAAATATACCGGATATTTCTTCTTTCTTTCATAACAAGTATTCTCCTGATCAGCCGTATAATTTCCGGTAAGTAGATGGTTTCACTTCAGTAGACTTCTCAAAGGTCTGGGTAAAATGCTTCAGATCGTTGTAACCTACTTTTTTGCAGATCTCCACCACCGGAAGATTGGTCTCACGCAAAAGGATCTTCGCCTGTTCCATCCGCACATTGATCAGATATCTGGCAAAGCCCTCTCCTTCTGTCTTTTTAAACAATACGCTGAAATATGTCGGACTTAAGCCTACTTCGCTGCTGACCTCTTCCAGAGTAATCGGCTCCCCGTAATGATTCTGAATGTATTCTTTTGCCCGGCGGATCGGACGCACTCTGTCATTTTCCCGCTTTTCTTCTATCTCGCGAATGTATTTCTTCTGGAATTCCCGCAAAGTAGCAAAGAGTTTTTCCACACTTGCACACTGTTCACACTGTCTGCGAAAAGCTTCCAGACATTCGGTGCGGTTGGCGATCTGTATGCACGCTGTAAAGACATCTGCTGCGCTGTATACCAGATCCAGGATATCGCAGCCCCGTAGATTCCTTGCCTCACTGACCTTTTTCTGCAGATAAACAGCCGATTCATCCGCAAGATCTGTACTCATCACTTCCACTGCATGGGTGATCTCGCGAATGTATTTGTCCAGCAGCCGTTCTCCCTGCAGGGAAGAATAGTTTTCCTGCTGCTCCAAAATCCGACCGCTGCCCTTTACCAACCTCTGGCAGATCAGCCTGGATAACTCCGGTCCTGCATCTTCCAGTTCTTCTGCCCTTCTCACAGCTTTTCCCAGCGCCATAGAAAATTCTACCGATTTGAAAATAGCCTTCTGCAATTCCATCTGTGCCAGCGCATTCTTCAGAATTCTGCGCACATCCTCCTGCAGCCTGCTTTCGTAGTTCAACAAGCCGATACAGTAGAATCCCTGACATTCCATAATTGGATCCAGTCCTTTTTCCCGAAGGTTCCGGTCCAAAATCTCCAGTGCTTTTTCCATTAAAACCGATACTGAGGACACACCAAGTGTCTCTTCCTCGCAATCCATCTTCAGGCTAAATGGCTGAATCAGCCCGGCTTTCAGCGTAATTCCATACTGATTCTGCAGAATCTCTTCTGTCAGGGATACCTGCTCTCCATTTAAAAGCTGTGTCAGCAACTTGCTGCGCATATAATCTTCATTCTTCTGCGCTTTCTGAATCAACACCTGCTTGTCCCGCTCGGATTCTTGCCGTTGGCCGATCTTACTTTTCAGCTTCTCAAGCGTCTCTGTCAGTTCTGCCTTATTGATCGGCTTTAACAGATAATGACCTACTCCAAACCGAATGGCCTGCTGTGCATATTCAAAATGTGCATACCCACTAATAATGATAATCTCCATCTCCGGGCAGGCCACCTTTACTTTCTCAATTAATTCCAGGCCAGACAATCCCGGCATACGAATGTCTGTGATCAAAATATCCGGACGCACCTTCTGCACCACATCAAACGCCTCAATCCCGTTGTGCGCTATCTCTGCGATCTCTATTCCCAGGCCATCCCAGTTGACCAGCGCCTGAATCAGCTGACAGATCCGTTCCTCATCGTCTGCAATAACAACCTTCAAATTCTCCATGTTCTCTTCCCCAGATACATTTTTTCTTTTATGATTACACGGATTGTTCCATTCTTTGCCCTCTCACAATCCTTCTCTGTAATCATTATTGTCTCATATTTTCTATTTGTGGTCAAAGAAAAACCGCCGCAGGGGTGCGACGGTTTTTCTCAGAGTTATTCTATGCGAGGTTTATTTGCTTTCTTTTGTCAGTACGGATACACCAGTATCTGTTACTTCGCCGCCAAGGTCTTCACCGTTGATTGCCTGGATTGCTGCTTTTACGCCTTCATAACCCATAACATCTGGATTCTGAGCCATAGTTGCATACAGATATCCATCATCGATCAGATTCAGGATCGCATCAGATTTATCAAAACCAACACCTACGATTGCATCGTTTCCAGAAGCTTTGATGGCATTTCCTGCACCAGTTGTGGATCCTTCGTTACAACCAAAGATACCTACAACACCCTGGGTAATATAGTTTTCTGCGATACTCTGGGATTTTGCCGCATCACCTTCGCCGTACTGTGTTTCCATCAGTTCGAAATCAGATCCGTCAAATGCTGCACGGAAGCCTTCTTCTCTGTTTACACAGGAGTCTGTTGCTGCATTTACATTGATGATACCGATCTTACCAGATGTAACGCCTGCATCTTCCAGCACTTTGATCATTTCTTCGCCTGCTGTCTGGCCTGCTGCCTTGTTATCTGTAGAGAAGGTAGCAGATGCTTCCACGTTTGCAGGGGAGTCAACGTATACGATCTTAACTCCGCCGTCTACCGCTTCCTGTAATGCAGATGAAATTGCGTCCGGTCCGTTTGCTGCTACCATAATGGCATTATAGCCGCCTGCTACTGCGTTGTTCACACATTCGATCTGCTGTGCATCGTCCTTGGTATTCGGGGACATAAAGTCTACGGTTACACCAAATTCTTCCGCTGCTTTCTGTGCACCTTCATTCAATGTGATCCAGTGCTGGTCGATGGAGTCCATGGTGATCAGAGCGATCTTCTCATCTCCTGTTGCCTTTACTTCGTCATCTGCAAATGCTACTGTTCCCATTGCAAATACCATTGTTGCTGCGCACACAGCTGCTAATAATCTTCTTTTCATTTTTTAAACCCTCCTGAAAATATAATTTGTTTTATTTACTATCCGCAACCCATATTTTGCGGCTTAGTTCGTTATGAGATTTATTTACGTTTTCCGAATTTTCCGTTACGTACTACTACGTCCAGAAGAACGGCTACTACTACGATGACACCGATGACTACTCGCTGAATACCTACCTGAGCACCGATCATGTTCAGACCATTCTCCAGTGTCTGCCATACAGCTGCACCTGCCAGAGTTCCAAGAAGGATACCAGTTCCTCCAAGTGGTGATACACCACCGATAACGCCGGCTGCCACACCGTACATTTCGTACATGTTTCCTGCTTCCATATTTCCCATTCCGGCCTGTGCACAAAGGATCAGACCTGCCAGATGAAGATCATCTTCCAGATGAACCAGATTCTTTCCTGCCGCATCGGTTCCGTACTTCAAATTTATCACATGGTCTTCTGCATCCGTCAGCTTTACTTCGAAAGATAGTGGATTGTCATCTGGACGTTTGCAGTTAATGATGACCTGCAGCTTTTCATCATTTTTCACAGTCACCTTTGGCACCAGCGCAGAAGTATTACTTCCATCAATAGAATCTCCTCCATAATATCCTACCCTGGCTCCGTCCTTTAATCTGTTCTTCTTGTAACGTAACGGATCATAAGCAGCCGGAGAATAATCATCTCTTGTCTCACTGTAAAATACTGCATAAACACTGGCACTTGCCGGATCATATTCTACGACCCAGTAGTGTTCGTACAGATCTGCATCTACTGTATCCTCCGTTACCACCACACTGGCTGCACTTCCAGCAGTATTTTTCTGATCTGCTGTCACAAAGTATAGGGTCTTCTCATCCTCTGCATCTGTCGGAGTAGCATCTACCAATGTTGCCCTCTTCGCTGCAAAGCTTTCACTATTGCCATTGCTTTTCAGCTTGGTCAGGTTATTCTGTACCGCCGTATAGATAATCTCTGCCTTATTATCCAATGCTTTCTGTCGCAGATTTTTTCTGATCGTAAAAATAGCAGGTACTGCAATTGCCATGAGAACCAGGAGAATCGCCACAGTCAACAATATCTCTGCTAAAGTATATCCTTTATTTTCTCTTTTTCTGTAGAATGACTTCACTTAAATTACCCCTGTCGTAACATTCATTTTGTAGTCGTTTTAGGTCAGACAACACTAATTTTAGTATACCGCAACCCTTTTTTCGTTTCAACCATTGGGGACGGTGTTTTCTGGCTTTTTTATTGTCCCTTCTGGTCGATTTCTATTTTCTACTTGAATTAAACATCACAATTCTTTATAATTATTTCAACAATTCACTCATTTTTCTTTTCATTCTCTTTTCCATATTTTATCATTTCACGAAAGGAGTCATCAATGCCGCGAAAGCCACGAAAAAATAGCAGTCTTTGCATTCATCATGTAATTCTGCGAGGTATCAATCAACAAATTATTTTTGAAGATCAATCTGATTATCTGCAGTTTATCAGCATTTTAAAATATTATAAGGAACGCTGTGATTTCAAGATCTATGCGTATTGCCTGATGAGCAATCACATTCATTTGTTACTTGAGCATACCACCACAGATCTTGAGATTATTATGAAAAAAATTGAAGTGAAATTTGTCAGATGGTACAATCGCAAATACCAGCGCACAGGATATTTATTTCAGGATCGTTTTAAAAGCGAGCCGGTAAATGATATGAGATATTTTCAGACAGTATTTCGATATATTCATCAGAATCCGCTTCATGCTGGCCTGGAGTCTGTTCCCGGGACTTATCCCTGGACCAGTTATCACGATTATGTCACTTCTGATTTCTCTTTTATCGATATTGACAAAATTCTTACTTTATTTCCAAGTCATTCTGACTGCATTCAGTATCTGCATACTATTTCTGATCAAAACTGCATGGAATATTATTCTTCGTTTCGTCTTCCCGACAGTGAGGCTCTTAAAATTATTCAAGAAAAAACATCCTGCAGTTCTCCGTCTGATTTTCAATGCCTCGATCTTTCTACCAGAAATCAATATCTCCACTCACTGCAGCTTTCTGGTATCTCTATACGTCAGCTCAGCAGGCTGACTGGAATATCCAGAACGGCAATAAATAATGCACTAAAAACGACTCATACATAATCATGACCACCGGCTAAGCCGGTGGTTTGTTTTCCGTCCTATAAGGGCACAGTCCCGGCACTAGAGTCTAAAGACTCATCGAAAGATTCGCCGACCGCAACATCAGTTACTTGCCAAGGAGAATTAATCCAAAGCATCCAAGACTATATTGAATACTATAACAACCGACGACTACAGCGTAAGTTACATATAATGACACCGATAGCCTTTCATGAACTTACGTTGAAAGCAGCATAAAAATACCGCCAGCCGGTTAATAGGCTGACGGAGAAAAAATTATTATTTTTCATTGTTCTCTTGACGGGTAGCACACCATAGCAGGTGGTTTATTTGTTTCCCAAAGTTCCGTTTTTCGGATCAACGAAAAACTTCACAATGGAAAACAGGGCTTTGCCCTAACAAAAAAGGAGTTTTCTGGCTTACAAAAAGCCAGAAAACTCCGTCCCCAATGGACTCCCCCAATGGACTTCTATTTTACAAGATATCCGCCATCTACAGGGATGATGGCTCCGCCCAGGTAATCACTGGCATGGGATGCAAGAAAGATGCAGGCACCTTTCATGTCATCTCCGGTACCCCAGCGGTTTGCCGGAATACGTTCTGTAATCTGCTGATATCTTGGATTCTCCGGATCCAGAAGTGCGGCATTCATCTCTGTTGCCATGTATCCCGGAGCAATGGCGTTGACATTGATGCCTCTTGCAATCCAGTCATTGCTCAGTTCCTTGGTAAGCTGTGTTACACCGCCTTTTGCTGCTGTGTAGGCAGGTACAGTCTGTCCGCCGAACCAGGATACCATAGACGCGATGTTAATGATCTTACCGTAGCCTTTTTTCAGCATAATCTTTGCTGCTTCCTGGCAGAGAACGAACACGGAATTCAGGTTGACATTTAATACTTCATCCCACTCTTCGATCGGGAACACTTCTGCGCTGTGGCGTCTCTGGATACCGTGTGCATTGACGATGATGTCCAGATCTCCGTCAAGTGCTGCCACACAGTCGTTGAATCCCTGGTAGGTTCCCTCTCTCTTGCTGAAGTCTGCTTTTACGCCGTGGCATTTGAATCCTCTGTCACAGAAGCTCTTTGCTACTTCATATACTTTATCTGATGTTCCTACGATGGCAACTTCACATCCGGCTTCCATTAAGCCTTCTGCCATACCATATCCCAGACCTCTGGTACCACCTGTTACGATTGCTTTTTTTCCTTCAATATTAAATAATTCCATGATATGCGTTCTCCCTTCTGCTATTTAGTCAAATAAAATAACCATTTTCTTTGCTTCTTCTGTCGGATGATCCATCAGGTTGAAGACCTTGTCGATTTCACTGAATTTGATGAATGTAGTGGCAATACCTTCTGTGATGTATTCACCGTTTTCCATTCTCTTGATGGTCGGCTCAAATGCATTCTGAGACATTCTGGAGCCAATGATATCGATCTCACGCTGGTTGATCATTGCCTGTGTCAGCTGTTCCGGTGCGGTACAGAATCCCATCGGTACCATACGTGCTGCGTTGCAGAGGATACCTGGCTGCATACACATGGTCAGAGATCCAGGGAAGCATGCGGAATCGAATGCTACCGTACAGCCGTGTCCTTCTGTGATCTTCTGTACTTCTGCCACTACATCCTGTGTTTTGGAGTTGATCACATAATCTGCGCCGTATCCTTTGGCACGTTCCAGAGAAGAATCACTGATATCACAGCAGATGACCGTCTTGCATCCTTTTGCCTTGCAGCTCTGTAAAATGATGGATCCGATGGTTCCGGTTCCCAGAATAAATACTACATCATCTTCTACCACACGGCCACGTCCTGTACAATGAGAACCAATTGCAAATGGCTCTACCAGCGCTGCATCTTCCCATTTCACAGAATCAGAGATCTTATATACTTCTTTTCCCGGTGCAGTAAAATATTCTCTCCAGCCGCCGTCTGCTCCTGAACCTCTTACCTTTACATGTTCACACACATTTTTTCTGCCGTGAGTACACTGATAACAGGTTCCGCAGGATGAGAGCAGATCAACGATCACATGATCGCCTACTTTTATATTAGTTACGTTCTTTCCTACTTTTGCCACAATACCTGCATTTTCATGTCCAGGAATACGTGGATAGGTAGAGCATGGATTGGATCCATGATAGATATGATGGTCACTGCCACACACACCAGCAGATTTCATCTGAATCAGCACTTCATCTTCGTTTGCCAGTTCCGGTACCGGTACCTCACGAACTTCATATTTATGTGGTTCTACTACTACAACTTCTTTCATCATTTCTTTCATTTTCTTCACTCCTTTATGTAAATGAAGGCAGGTGCCGGTGAAACGCCGGAGCACACTGTCAGTTAATAGTTCTCTTTTTTATCCGATAATAGATGGCAGTAACAGGGAAATACCTGGAATCAGAGCAAATAAGATTCCGCAGAAAATTTCAACTGCCACAAACGGTATCAAATGTTTCGATACCTGTCCTACCGGCTGTTTACTGATACCGCAGGCTACGAACATACAGGTTCCGAAAGGCGGTGTTGCCTGTCCCATAGCCAGCAGGAATACGAATACCAGACCGAACTGTACAGGGTCAATACCGAAGGCTGCTGCAATCGGCGCCAGGATTGGACCAAGAATCAGATTTGTAGCTCCGACTTCCAGGAACATACCGCAGATGGTCAGCAGAATGATAATAATTGCCCAGAACATATATTTATTGGATACAAATGCCAGCATGAAGTTGGTCACTGCCTGTGGAATCTGGTAGTAGGAAATCAGCCATCCAAACATCTGCGCGGTTACAACCAGGATCATCAGGTTGGCAGTTCCTTCTGCTGTGTTTTCAATGATTTCCCAGATGCTCTTCATACTGATCTCACGGTAAACTGCCAGACACACGATCAGTCCGTATACAACTGCTACTACCGCAGATTCGGTCGGTGTGAAGATACCTGCATAGATACCGCCCAGGATGATGATTGGCATAATCAGTGCCCATACCGCATCTTTAAAGGATACCAGGAATCTCTTGAAAGAGAATTTGTCGGATTTTGGGAAGTTACATTTTTTTGCCTTGTAATATGCATAGACGCAAAGCCCGATACTGCACACAACTCCAGGAAGGATACCTGACATCAGGAGGGCGCCTACGTCTGTTCCTGTAATATTACCATAAATAACCAGTACGATACTAGGTGGAATTACGATTCCCAGCGTTCCGCCAATGGCCTGAACGGCTGCGGCATAAGATTCCGGATAACCACGTTTTACCATTTCCGGGTACATCAGACCACCGATGGCTGCTGTGGTTGCTACGGAAGATCCGGAGATTGCTGCGAAGAAGGTACAAGCTACAATGGATACCAGGGAAATACCGCCGGAAATCCATCCAACCAGAGAATCTGCAAAGGCTACCAGGCGCTTGGAAAGTCCACCCTTTGACATGACATCGCCAGCCAGCATGAATGCCGGGATTGCCAGCATGGAGAAACTGTTGGAGTTGGCGAAAATTCTCTGTGCAATGACTACAAAGCTCAATTTTGGATCAAGAAGGACTGCTACTACACAGGAGAGTCCCAGTGCCCATGTGATTTCCAGGCCGCATGCCATGGCTACCAGAAGGACAACGATTAATGCGATTGCTGCAGTTTCCATTATTTTTCCTCCTTTGCTTTACCGAATTCTTCCCAGGTATCTACAACCAGTGCCAGGAAGTTCATGACAAATCCTATAAAAACAATACCGTACAGAATGCTCATTGGGATTCCCATTGCCGGGCTGATCTGATATCCTCCGATCTCGATCAGTTTGAATCCGCTGTACATGAAAATGACACTGACAAAAATTGCAACTGCTTTGCGAATCATGTCTACAATGTATTTTGCTTTACCTTTCAGATATCCGTCAATGATCTCGATCTTTACAAAAAGATGATCGGTGGATGCCAGATTGATACCCAGGGCAATCACTGCCACGAATAAATATCTGGATAACTCTTCTGACCAAGTCAGACTTTTGAAAATAACGAACCGGCAAAAGGTCTGTAAGAATACGACACCGATCATCAACAGAAGGCCAACTCCCAGGATTGCCTTGTTTGCCCGCTGCGCTTTTTTAAATCCTGCTGCAAATTTTTCCATAACGTACCTCCTATTCTGTCACTGCCAGTGCACGGATTTCGGAAATGATGTCACCATATTCTTCTTCCCACTGTGCATACAGGTCTGCTGCTTTATCAATAAACTGCTGTTTGTCCGGACGGGTAACGGTCATACCCTGTTTTTCCAGTTCTCCGACCGCTTCTGCGTCCATAGAACGGCTCAGTTCACGTTCGCTGAGGCTGCACTCTTCCATTACGTCAGTGAATATCTGCTTCGTCTTATCATCGAAGGATGCCCATGTGGTCGGGCTCATTACCAGAAATACAGTGGAATATGCATGTTCCGTTAATGCCAGATGGTCATTAACCTGTGCCACGTTGTTGGTAAGAATAACGGTTGCCGGATTTTCCTGTCCGTCCAGCGCCCCCTGCTGCAATGCTGTGTATGCTTCGCCCCAGGACATTGGTGTGGCATCGGCTCCCATAGCCTTCCAGAATGCGATATGTACCTGATTCTCCATGGTACGGATCTTCAGCCCCTGTACGTCATCTACAGAGTTAACATCTTTCTTGCTGTTGGTCAGGTTACGGAATCCGGACTCCCAGATCCCCAGGCCGTAAAGCTGTACACCGGAGAGTTTATCCAGGAAACGCTGTCCGATATCCCCTAAAAATACTGCGTCTGCCTGTTCTGTAGAAGTAATCAGATACGGTACGTCAAGTGCCTGGAAATCGCTGATAAAGTTTCCGATAGTAGACTGGTTAACTACTGCGATATCAATGGTTCCCATCTGGCATCCTTCGATGGTGTCGATCTCTGCTCCCAGCTGTCCGTTATGGTATGTCTCAATTTTGTATTTGCCATTTGTTGCTTCATAGATCCGTTCAGCAAACAGATCCATGGACTGACCGATGGCTCCGGTTTGTGAAGATGTCTGCGCCATACGAAGTGTGATGGTTCCATCGGTATCTGTATTGCGTTGATTATCTTTGTAAATGCTTAACCCTCCCAGTATCACTGCCGCTGCTATGATTCCTGCCGCAGCCAGAGATGATGTCTTTTTGCTCATACCCTTTTTCTCCTGCCTTTCTCTTTTATGGTGTTACCAGTGCCCCGTCTCTGCTTCTTGTCTGTGTCCAGGTGGTCACTGTGTTTTCACACGGATATTTCGCCGCTTCTTTTTCATCGATATCCACGCCAAGACCAGGTTTGTCGTTGGCATATACATATCCATCTTTGTATTCTGGCATGCCAGGGAAGACTTCCAGCAGTGCTCCGTGCGGTCCCTTCAGTTCCTGAATGACGAAGTTTGGTGGTTCGATTCCGGACCATTCCTGCACTCCAAAATTCTGTGCTGCCAGATCGATGTGAATGTTTGCCGCATGTGCCAGCGGTGACATGTCGCCCGGTCCGTGCCATGCAGTTCTTATTCCGAACTGCTCTGCAAAGATCTGAAGCTTTCTTGCCGGTGTGATACCTCCAACCTGACTGATATGTACACGGATGAAATCGATTAGCTGCTCTGCAATGATGGTTCTCCATTCATATGGGTTGTTGAACAGTTCTCCCTGAGCGATCGGAATGCTGGTCTGCTGACGTAAGTTTCTCAGCCATCCAAGCTGCTCCAGAGGAACCGGATCTTCCAGGAAAAACAGATCGTATGGTTCCAGTCCTTTTGCCAGTGCCACTGCATCTGCCGGTGCAATTCGTTCATGCACATCGTGTACCAGCTGCATTTCGTATCCGATCTTGGAACGGATCTGTTCAAACAAATGAATGGTATCACGGATATATTTCTTTGCATCCAGATACATACCATCATGCGCTCCTATCGGTGCGGTCTTTGGTGTCTGTCCATAAGGTGCTCCGCCGTATCCTCCGCACTGGCATCTCAGATGGGTGATTCCCATTTCCTGATACATCTGAATGTTTTCACAGATCTCGTTGATGTCCTTGCCGTCTACGTGACGGTAAACCGGGATTCCTTCTCTGACCTTACCGCCAAATAACTGGTAAACCGGCATGCCTGCCATTTTTCCTTTGATATCCCACAGAGCCATATCGATTCCGGATATGGCATTGTTCTCAATTGGACCGTTTCTCCAGTATCCATTCTGGTGCATTAACTGCCAGGTCTCTTCGATGTTCTCCACCGGTCTTCCCAACAGAAGAGGCTTAATATACTCTTCAATCAGATGCTTCACAGTCAGATGACGGTAAGCAAAGGTTGCACAGCCAAGACCATACAGACCAGGCTGATTGGTTTCTACTTTGACTACTACCAGATTGATTCCTTCCGGAGCAGTGCAGATTACCCGTATGTCTTTGATGGTTACAGACATTTCTCAATTCCTCCTTTTATCTCTTTCATCATATTAGTGTACTTGTATGTTGTTTTAACTTGTTACTCATCATACAAGTTAACTTATTTGTTTAGGGTGTCTCATTTGTGACACCCGATTTATTATTTTTGACCAGTGATATTTAATGTTCTCATAGATTCGCCCAGATGTTCTTCCATCAGATCATGTGCCCTCTGTGCATCTCTGTTGCGGAATGCATCCAGTATCAATGAATGATAATGAAGTCCGTTGTTATATCCAAACAATTCATTCATCTGTTCATGATTCTTCCTGGATTCCAGAAATACCTTATGGAGACTCTTCTCCAGCAAGGTGTTCCCCGATGTCCGGCTGATGACTTCGTGAAACTTCAGGTCTGCTCTTACAAACTTTGCACGGTCTCCCTGATACTGCTTCATCTGTTCCAGATAGGCTTCCAGGGATGCGATGGTCTTCTCATCGCATCGTTCCACCGCCAGCATACATGCCCCCGGCTCCAGGATCTTACGGAACTCCAGTACCTTATAAATATCCATACAGTCTTCTGATGTGATCTTGTACTCAGCTTCGTCCCAGTTCTCCACCTGATCATTGATCAGGAAGGTTCCCTTTCCCTGATAACTCTTCAGAACTCCAATTCCGATCAGATATTGTAATCCGGTACGAATGCTGGAGCGACTCACTCCCAGTTCCGAGACCATCTGGTTCTCCGAAGGGATCTTCTCTCCCACCTTCCATTCACCTGATTCAATATTTTCCTTCAAATATCCGATTACCTGGTCGGTAATATTCACCGTTCTGATTCTCATACTACTCACTTTCTGATGTAATGCCCTTCCTTTTTAGCTTGTCGGACAACTTACAACTTTATTATATCCAAAATTTACTGTTTGTCAATAGGTTTTTCCATTGGGGACGGTGTTTTCTGTTTTTTTTACTGTCCCCTCTGGTCAAATTTGTTCGATACTATTCCAGTTTACGTCTTCCAGACGCAGAGGCACTTAAAATCATCCGTCAAAAAACTCCCTGCAATTCCCATATTACATAAACGGACGGAGTTTTGCAACTCTTTAGAGCCAAAAAACTCCGTCCCCAATGGATTATCTAATACTTAAAGACCGGTCTTCCATCCTCTCCCCATGTGAGTTTCATCAGCATTGTATGACGATTTGGATTATATAATGGATTTCCCTCAATCTTTTCTTCCGTTCTGGCATGATATACCATAATCGGATTTCCCTGCTCATCTTCTGTAAAGGAATTGTGTCCCGGTCCATAGATGCCTTTTTCTGCATTGGTCTCTAATACCGGGTAACGTTCCTTTTTCCACATAGCAGGATCCAACAGGTCAGCATCTTCCGATATACTTAACATACCTATACAATATGCCGCACCCGTTTCCGAAGCAGAATATGTCATATAAATCTTTCCATCGTGATGTATGACAGCTGGGCCTTCATTTACCCAAAAACCAATTCTTTCCCAGTCATAATCCGGTGTTGTTAACAGCACCTGCACTGTTTTCAACTTACAGGGATTTTCCATTTCAGCAATATATAGATTTGAAATCTGTTTTCCAACTCCTACTTTTTCTGCCCATATATAATAGTGTTTTCCACGATTTTCAAATACCGTACCATCCAGTGAGAATGCCTCAAATGAAAATTCATCTTCTTCTGCCCGGGTCATTTTACCTTTTTCCACCCAGTTTCCTGTCATAGGATCCTGATCTGCACATTCCAGAATATAAGGTCTGATCGCCCAAACATCATCTATATCGCCACCGGCATAATAGATGTACCACTTGCCATCCAGATAATGCAGCTCCGGTGCCCAGATATGTTCACTCATAATCCCTTTGTCATGTTTTTGCCACACCCTGACTTCTTCTGCGTCTTTTAAGCCTGCCAGTGTATCACTATGTCTGAGTACAATCCCATCATAAGCCGGAATAGATGCTGTAAAATAATACGTGCCATCTATATGCTTGTACACATACGGATCTGCTCTCTGTAAAATCCATGGTTTGTTATATTCTAATTCCTGACTCATTTTTGCCTCCCGGATATCTTATTTTTTTAATCGAATCACATTCCAGGATGCTTTGGTCAGCATAGATGTCATTTTTCCATCTTCCATGGTACTTCTCTGTACAGGTTTTGGCATTACCAGTTCTTCTCCTGCACTGTTGCAGATTTTCATATCATTGCTTTCCAATACAATATGTTCTTCCAGATGATATTCCTCAAGACTGCGCAGATCTGTGATCAGTTCCATATCTTCTTTCGTATTTCTGTTTACTGCGAAAATAGTCAGTTCTTCTTTTTCCTGATTCCATACCGCTACGCTGGAAAGATCTGTTACATTTTCATGTTCTTTTGTATCATGTACCGGTGTTTCAATTACTGGCTGAAGAACCATACCCCGTCCATATCTGGATGCATGCATAAACGGATAGAAAATAGTCTGTCTCCAGGCCTTTCCGCCATCTTTCTCCGTCATAATCGGAGCAATTACATTTACCAGCTGTGCCATACAAGCCATCTTCACACGATCTGCATGTTTCATTAATGTAATCAGCATCAGACCAACCAGAAGAGCATCCTCAAAGTTATACTGATCTTCCAGAAGCGGCGGTGCAATATGCCATGGATCTTTTTCCATAAATTCATCATCTGCTTCTCTTGTATGGAACCACACATTCCATTCATCAAAACTCAGATTAATATCTTTTTTACCACGCTTCTTTGCTTTTACAAAATCGCAGGTAGCAATAACAGAACGGATAAACTGATCCATATCATCCGATAATGCCAGGAAGTCTTCCGTATCATTGTTCAAATTTCCATAATACTGATGCATAGATACAAAATCCACATGGTCATATGTATAACCAAGTGTGGTTGCTTCCCATTCTGGGAACGTCGGCATATCCAGATTAGAACTTCCGCAGGAAACCAATTCAATGGAAGGATCTATCAATTTCATGGCTTTTGCCGTTTCCTGTGCCAGACGACCATATTCATGCATGTTTTTATGACCAACCTGCCAGTCACCATCCATCTCATTTCCCAGACACCATACTTTTACATTATGTGGATCTTTTACACCATGGCGAATTCTCATATCACTGTATTTCGTTCCACCTGGATGATTACAATATTCGAGCAAATTGCAGGCATCCGCCACACCTCTGGTTCCCAGATTCACTGCCATCATCATTTCCGAATTTGCTTTTTCCAGCCATTTGGAAAATTCATTTAAACCGATCTTGTTCGTTTCCAGACTTCTCCATGCCAGTTCCAGACGAGTCGGACGTTCTTCCACCGGACCCACACTGTCTTCCCAGAAAAAATTAGATACAAAATTTCCACCCGGATATCTGACGATCGGCACATTCAATTCTCTGACCATTTCCAGCACATCTTTACGGAAACCATCTTCGTCTGAAAGTGGATTGCCCGGCTGATAAATACCATCATATACAGCTCTTCCCAAATGTTCGATAAAAGATCCATAGATTCTTTTATCAACTTCTGAAATTTTAAATGCTTTGTCAATCATCATTTTTGCCTGTTTCATATTCTTCATTCCTCCTACCATTATTTTTCAAGAATTTGGATTATATTTACAGAATGTGGTCTTAATTTTACTGACATTCCAGATTGGAATGTTCCAAGTTCTTCATGCTGTATGGTTACCATTTCCCGATCGATGTCATTATAGGCTTCTGTACTCTCCCCACTAATATAATGCAGGATCACCTGACCCTCAGCCTGTAATTCCAAAACCAATTCAAGTTCTTCTTCTGCCTGTTTATTAACTGCAGCCACGGCATATCCGCTTCTATTACTAAATGAAGTCACAAGTACATCTGCCTGCTTTACGCTTTCTGTCTCTTTGGCAACAGACATGTCCTTTACAGGTACATCCTCTGTCCATGAATCTACAATCTGATCTCCCAGATAGTTAACATACAGATCAAACACATAATATGTACTTCTTAAAACAATGCCTTTTTCATGTGTATAAATACATCCTCTGGTATTTACGATTGGTGCAAAATTAGCCATTCCCACAATATCACAATTTCGATTGCACATATTTAGAAAACATGCTGTAAATACTGCATCTGCCATCGTATACTGAGCGTTTATATCATTCTTATCTCTTGGATAAAGATACTCTTCTTTTGTTATCCCCTGTTCGATAGAATGAACGCATGGATGATACCACTGTCTCAGATTCCATTCATCATAAGCTATCTTAATTTTTTTCTCCAGTCCTAAAGCTTCCAACAAACCACGGACTTTTTTTACTGAATCTTCCACATGTTCAGTATATACCATACATGCTTCGTAATTCGCAAAATCGTTCGTTTCATGTATTGGATCCCAGTAGTCATGAATAGATATCCAGTTCAGAAATTTTCCACTGTGTTTCAGAAGATTGATATTCCATTCCACATCTGTCAAAGCTGCTGCTGTGAGTTCTGTCTCAGGATCTACATGCTTTATCATTTTAGCAGCCTCTTCCACAAGACTTCCCCATTCCTCAGCAGATTTTGCACCGATTTCCCAGAAACCATAATTTTCGTTTCCAATGCTCCAATATTTTACTTTATATGGATCTGGATGCCCATTGAAAATTCTCCACTTTGCATATTTTCCTTCATGATCCAGATTACAGTATTCTACCCAGTCGCTCATTTCTTCTGCTGTACCGGTTCCTGCATTTGTACAGATGTATGGTTCACAGCCGATTTTCTGACACATAGATATATACTCATCTGTTCCAAATGAATTCGGATCTTCTACTCTCCATGCTTTGTCAAAAAATGGGGTTCTATTTGGTCCAACACCATCTTTCCAATGATAAGAGGATACAAAGCATCCTCCCGGCCATCGCAAAATCGGAACCTTAATTCTTTTCATTGCTTCCAGAACATCTTTTCTTAATCCTTCTTCATCAGATAAAGGATGATCCGGATCATACACTCCACCATATATCTGTCTGTGAAAGTGTTCAATGAAATGTCCATATATCATGAAATCTCTCTTTTTTCCAGGCTTACGTATATCTGCATATAATTTCATGATGTCTCCTTTCTAGCCCTTTACACCTCCGGCTGTCATACCTTCGATAAAGTATCTCTGGAAACAGATAAATAAAATCAAAATCGGTATAATCGCAAAACAGGATCCCGCAATCAGGATGTCGTAATTATTTCCATATGGTGATAACAAGCTCTGTAATCCGACAGGAAGTGTAATCTTGTCAATCGAATTTGTCACAACCATTGGCCACAGAAAGTTATTCCAACTCTGCATTCCCTGATAAATACCCATTGCCGCAAAAGATGGTTTCATTAAAGGAATCATAATTTTGAAAAAGATACCATACTCGGTACAGCCATCCACACGGGCTGCATCCAGGAAATCTTTCGGAATACCTGACAAATATTGTCGGAAGAAAAATACCAGCATCGGTACAACCAGATACGGAAGGATAATTCCCCACGTATTATTGATCAATTTCATCTTTACAATCAGACGATACAATGGAAGTAATATAACTTCTGTCGGAACCATCATAACAAGCAATACACAAAGGAATAAGATATTTTTTCCTTTAAAATCATACATAGCAAACCCATATCCTACACAGGCACTGAGAAATAATGCCAATCCCACCTGTACAACAGTGATGATCAAGCTATTCTTATACCAGGTGAAATATGCATTCTGTCCACTGAATAACATCTTATATTCGTTTAGATTTGCATTTGCCCAATCAATGGAGAAATTCAATCCATAACGCATCAGGTCAGAACCCGGGCGCAGGGATGATACTGCCAAAAGTGCCAGTGGTAACAGCGTAATCGCTGCGATCAAAATAAAGAAGATAAATAAACATATTGTAAAGATTCTCGATTTTTTTGTCATTGACATTGTTTATTCCCCCTTCTTGCTTCCAATTGTGCCATTAATACGCAGCTGAATCACATTAACTACCAGAACAATCAAAAGGAAAATTACACCTATTGCACTGGCAATACCAAGCTGATTCTGTTCAAATCCCATTCTGTACAACATACCAACCAATGTGGTTGCCACATTATTCGGGGATTTGTTTCCATTAAATAACATATAACTTTCTGAAAACATTGCCATACCACCAAAAATGGAAATGGTCAATACATAGATTGTCGTCGGTTTCAGCAGTGGAATCGTGATATAACGAAGCTGCTGCATTCCTGTTGCCCCATCAATAGAAGCTGATTCATAAAGATCTGCCGGTATCTGCTGTAAACCAGACAGATAATACATCATGTTTACACCTGTCCATCTCCACAGGCAAAGGAAGAATAATGTAATCCATACTGTAACCGGCTTTCTCAACCAGATAATCGGTTCTACTCCAAACAGATTCATAACCTGGTTCATAAAAGATCCTTCCAGTTCTCCGAACATCAAACGGAAAACCACACCTGCTACTACTACAGAAGTGAGTGCCGGTATAAATAAAATACTTCGAAATGTTCCTTTTGCTCTCATATGCTTACTGTTCAGCATAGCTGCCAGTATCATAGGAATCGGAATCATCATAATACAGGTTACTATGGTATAAAAGACACTGTTTTTCAAGCTTTTAAGAAATACTGCATTGGTCAGTATCTTGTAATTTTCTAATCCGATAAATGTTGTATTTGCACCTGCCACTTTCTGAAAACTCATAAGAATCATACTTACAATGGAATATGCAAAAAAGATTGCAAACGTAAGTATAAATGGCATTACAAATACATATGGTGCTACTTTCTGTGAATATAAAAATTTCTTTACCACACTTTGTTTTTTCATATTTTCTCCTTTCATCACATAGGAGAGTGCCCCGTATGATTCAAAAATGCCGCGGGTTATCCTCCCGCGGCACCCTAATGGTTCTATGCCTGTAAATCAGACGTTTGAATTTGTTTAGTAAATAATGGAATCCTGTTCTCCCTGAAGCAGTTCCATAGCATCCTGATCTACTGAAATTTCAAATGCATTTGAATATGTTGTAGATACCAATGTGCTGTATGTTGCTGAGTAAGCGCCAGAGATATTTGGTGCTGTAACGTCTGTTCCGTTTGCTTTCAGAACATCAAATGGATTGGTTGTGAAGTAAGCAAGGAACTTATTGTCTTTGTTGTCTGTGATTTCCGGATCATCCCAAAGTTCTGTACGGATAGGGTCAAATCCTAATTCATTCCATTCATATGTACATCCTTCTTTGGATAATTTTGCAAATGCAAGGAAATCTTTTGCAAGCTGTTCATTTTCTGTGCCCTTAATTACGGATGTACCTGTACCACCCTGAAGAACTTCACGAACATCGCCTTCGTTCCAAACCGGAATTGGGTAAATAGCCATCTTGCCATCCAGATCTGCACAGTAATCTGTAAATCTTCCCATGTACCACAGTGGCATAATTACGGAAGCAACACCGCCATCATTCAGATGACCATACCATTCTTCTGTGTGGAATCCACCGCCTGGAGCGATTTCACAAACACCAAGGTTAATCATTTCTCTGATGTAATCGATAACTTCTGCATGCTCTTCTGTTACAAGATTTGGATTTCCTTCATCATCTACGTACTGAGCGTTCTTTTCCAGCATCATGCACTGTGGGAAGAACAGGTCAGATGTCTCTACTGCACACATTGGTTTTCCTGTCTTTTCCAGAACTGTCTTACCTGCTTCTACATAATCATCCCAGGTAACGATATCTGCAGGATCAACACCAGCTTCGTTCATGATGTCCATGTTGTAATATGCTACTGTTGCACCAAGGTGGAAGTCTACACCATAATAGTTGCCTTCATTGTCGCCATACATGCTGACACGGGACATAACCACATCATCTTCATATGGTTCTACTGCATCATTAATTGGAAGCAGATATCCGTCTTTCAGGAAAGATCCATAGTAACCAATCTCAATATCTGCCATATCCGGTGCACCTTCACCTGACTGGCAGGCAATCAGAAGTTTGCTGTGAGTAGAATGAGATTCTCCTGTAGTAACTGTCAGGTTAATCGGTCTGTCTGGATTCTGCTCATTCCATACATCTGCCATGGATGTCCAGAAGCCTACGTGCAATTCCTGGAATGTCCAAAAGCTAAGTTCTGTACCGCCATCTACGAATGTATTCGTTCCCTGTGTAGATCCATCATCCGTTGCTCCTACACCAAAGGACATCCCAAGTGCCATTGCTGTTGCTAATGCGCCTGCAAGCAATTTCTTTTTCATGTTTTTTTCCTCCCTTAATTTGGTATCACGTTTTTTGTAATTACAGATTAACGTTAATCCTATAATTTGTCAATTGCTTTTTCTCTTATTTACGTCATTTTGTCAAAAGCATACAGTTTTTAAATCGTTATTTTGTACATTTTTGCATGTACAGAAGGACTCTAGCTTGCTTATACTTGTTGATTTTTATCTCTTTCTGTTATAGAATAATACTTGATTTTTTAAGAAAGGGAGGAATCGCGATTTGAGCCAGACAAACAAACGTGTTACATTAAAAGATATTTCGAATGCATGCGGTTACTCTGTGAATACCGTTTCCCGTGCACTGCGTAATGATAACAGACTTTCTCAGGAAACAATTACAAAGATTCAGCAGATTGCTGATGATTTAGGATATATGCGCAACATTATGGCCTCATCTTTGCGTTCCGGTCATACGAATCTGATCGCAGTTATCATCGAAGATATCCAAAATCCACACTACTCCGATATGATCTCTCAGATATCTATAAAGCTGCGGGCATATGATTATCACTTATTTATTCTTTGCTCTCAGTTTGAAGAAAATTATGTGGAAAATGTTTTAAGCCTGGCACTTTCTTATAATGTCAGCGGTATTTTTTTGTTTCCGAAAATTGACAGTACCAAAGACGTTGATATCATTAATCAGAATCACATTCCTCTTGTCCTGATCGACCGTGAGACAGAGAAGAATTCGAATGATGTTGTGCGCTGTGATGACTATCAGGGAGGATATCTGGCGGGTCAAAGATTAGCCAGCGAAGGGCATCGCCGTTTTCTATTCCTGGCAGGACCTCAGACAAACCAGTCACAGATTTTACGTTATAATGGTTTTCTTCAGGCTATTTCCGATGCAGGAATTGATACAAGCCAGGTACGTATGCTTTCTCATACTCTGGTGGTAGATGCGATTTACTATGGCAATTTGGAATCTGTTCTTTTTCCTGTTGATTACACGGCTATTGTTGGTTTTAATGATACCAGAACTTATTCTGTTATGAATTTTCTTTTAAAAAACGGATATCGTGTGCCAGAAGATATTTCTGTCATCAGCTTCGACTACCTGCGACATATGCAGCCTTATCTTCTTCCACTGACCAGTATTTCCGCACCACCGGATAAAAATATGGCTGACACGGCAGTGGAGCTTTTGCTTCGACGTATGAAGAACCCAGAGGCCCCGGCAGAATCAGTTATCCTTCCGGTTATGATATATGACGAAGGTACCACTGGTACAGTATCGACTTTAGATGCAAAAAAGGCAGCGATTTCATAATTTACATGAAATCACTGCCTTTCCATTAGACTCCCTAGATCAGATCTTCCGGGCCGAATCCCAGCGGAAGCAGTTCTTTTAGTTTATAAATGTGATATTCAGTCTCAGACTTTGCCAGAATAATCTGAAAAGTCTCCGGATTGCAGAATTCCCGCATCACCTGTCTGCACACACCACATGGTGGGCAATAGTCCCCTTCTCCCTTTGGTACAAACTTTTTATTTCCCACAATGGCAATGGCATCAAATTCTGTGATACCTTCAGACACTGCCTTAAAAAATGCGGTTCGTTCTGCACAGTTAGTCGGCGTGTAGGATGCATTCTCAATATTACATCCCTGGTATATTCTGCCTCCTCTGGAAAGAAGTGCAGCTCCTACTGCGAACTGGGAATATGGTACATAAGCTCTCGTCTGAGCTTCAAATGCCTGATGAATCAGGTCTTCAATCATTTCTTTTTTTAATACCTTTGTTTCCATGTTTGCATATATCCTTTCTAAGAGACCATTGGGGACGGAGTTTTGTGGCTTTTGAAAGCCAGAAAACTCCGTCCCCAATGGCTTATTGCTTTTATTTAAATCTTACTTCAATATATTTCTCGATGGCCTCTACGCAGCCATCAAATCCCAGTTTGCTGCTGTCCAGGCACAGGTCATAGTTCCTTGCATCATTCCACTCATGACCTGTATGATAACGATAATAATCTCCTCGGAATTTATCCGTTCTGGCTATGAACTTGGATAAATCTCCCACATTTTTCGCTGTACGCTCTCTTGCCTGCTCCAGGCAGTAATCCTTCGGTGCATGAACAAACACACTGACTACATTTGGCTTGTCAGCCAGCACAAAGTCTGCACAACGTCCAATGAAAACGCACGGACCTGCTTCTGCCAGCTCACGAATCACCTTGGCCTGATAATTAAACAGGTTCTGAGTGGAGGTAAAATCCGGGCTGGATGGTGGAATCAGATCTCCTATGGTATAGATCTTCTTGGAGATTCCGAACAAACTTCCACTTTTCAGGCGTTCATCTACTTCTCCAAATAATGCTTCGTTGATACCACTGTCATCTGCTGCCAGTCTCAAAATATCTCTTTCATGACACGGGATGCCATGTTTCTGTGCATACATCTGAGCGATTGTTTTACCGCCGCTTCCATACTGTCTTGCAATCGTAACAACTACATTTTTCATTGGATCCCCTCCCTGACTCTTTGTTTTTATGATAACATGAACTGATTCACGCTTCTCATTTTCAGTTTTACACACTTATATTTTACCACAACATGATGATAAAAAAAAGAAAAAAGGCCATCAGGCACGTAAGTTTCTGGCTGTTGAAAGCCAGAAAACTCCGTCCCCAATGGCCTATTCGCCAAGATATGCTTTCTTGATGGAATCATCATTCAACAGATCTTTTGCATTGCCATCCAGAGAGATCTTGCCGGTCTCCAGGACATAGGCACGGTCTGCAATCGCCAGAGCTTTTTTCGCATTCTGCTCTACCAGCAGTACGGTTGTGCCGCTGGCACTAACGCTCTGAATTATATCAAAAATCTCGTTTACCAAAATCGGTGAAAGTCCCATGGATGGTTCATCCATCAGGATGATTCTTGGCTTGCTCATCAGGGCACGGCCCATTGCAAGCATCTGCTGTTCGCCACCTGACAGGGTTCCTGCCATCTGGTTCTTTCGTTCTTCCAGTCGTGGAAAACGCTTATATACCATCTCCAGTGATTCTTCGATCTCATTCTTATCTGATCTGGTATAGGCTCCCATCTTCAAATTCTGATAAACAGAAAGCTGCGCAAAGACACGTCGTCCTTCCGGTACATGGGCCATACCAAGTTCTACGATCTTGTGCGCCGGTGTCTTTGTGATATCTTTTCCTTCAAACATCACCTGACCGCCTTTTGGGGCAAGCAGTCCGGTGATGGTATGAAGGATGGTAGTCTTTCCTGCTCCGTTCGCTCCGATCAGAGCAATGATTTCACCTTCATTTACATGGAAAGAGACACCCTTGATTGCATGAATCATTCCATAATATACCTGTAAGTCTTTTACTTCCAGCATTGCCATCGTTTCGTTCCTCCTATTCCCCAAGATATGCGGTGATAACCTGTGGGTTGTTCAGTACCTCTGATGTGGTACCTTCTGCCAGAACTTCGCCAAAGTTCAGCATAGTCAGTTTCTCACAGATACCGGAAACCAGTTTCATATCATGCTCAATCAGCAGAATAGTCATATCGAACTCATCTCTGACGAATCGGATCATATCCATCAGTTCCCCGGTCTCCTTCGGGTTCATACCTGCTGCCGGTTCATCCAGCAGCAGCAGCTTAGGATCTGTGGCAAGGGCACGGGCGATCTCCAGTCTTCGCTGCTTACCATAAGGAAGATTGGCTGCATTGGTCTCTGCCATATCTGCCAGATCAAATACCTTCAGAAGCTCCATGGCTTTTTCATCCATCAGCGCTTCTTCTTTTTTATACTTAGGAGTATGGAAAATACCTGCCAGGGCAGAATACTCATGATGATTATGCATTCCCACTTTTACATTATCCAGAACACTCATTTTAGAAAACAGTCGAATGTTCTGGAAAGTACGTGCAATACCTGCCTTGCTGATCTCGATATCACTTTCTCCTGTGATATCTTTGCCATCCAGAAGGATACTTCCTGCATCTGGCTTGTATACACCGGTCAGCAGGTTAAATACAGTCGTCTTACCGGCACCGTTCGGCCCGATCAGACCATACAGCTGATTTTTCTCAATGGTAACATGAAATCCATTTACGGCGCGCAGACCGCCAAAGGAGATTCCCAGATTTTTTACTTCCAGCATTGCCATAACTTTACGCCTCCTCCTTTGCGTTTTTGTGGAATACACGTTCCCGCCATTCGATCATCTTCGGGCTCCAGCTGAAGAGCATGATCACGATCAGCACGATGGCATATACCAGCATACGGTTATCACTCAGGAACTGCAGCACTGGATTGCTGCCGAGCATCTGCAGCTTTCTCAGGAAATAGTCCAGCACCAGATTCAGTACGATCGGGGCGATAACAGATCCACGGATATTACCGATACCACCAAGTACCACATAGACCAGAATCATGATAGACATATTATAACCGAAGTTCTTCGGTGTGGCGCTTAAGGTAGACAGGTTGTGTGCATACAGCGCACCACCGATACCGGCCAGACCTGCTGATACCGAAAATGCCATCAGCTTGTATTTCGTCACATTGATACCGATAGATTCTGCGGCAATACGATTGTCACGGATGGACTGAATCGCACGTCCATCTCTGGAATTAATCAGACGCAGAACAATAAACAGTGTGATCAATACCAGAACAACACCGATCACAAAAGTAGAATCCTTCGGAATACCTGTAATACCCTGCGGACCATTCACGATAACCTGTCCATCTGGTTCCATTCCCAGAGAAAGGGTATCCTTCATAGAAAAATGAAGTCCATGGCTGTCTTTTCCAATAAATAATACATTTACCAGGTTCTTGATGATTTCACCAAAGGCCAGCGTCACGATGGCCAGATAGTCACCCTTCAGACGCAGTACTGGAATACCAATCAGAATACCGAAAACAGCTGCCACAAGAGCACCTATGATCAGTGCGATAATAAAACGTACCAGACTGTTGGTAATCACATTCTCCATACATTTTGTAAAGAACACACTGCTGAATGCACCTACGCACATGAAGCCCGCATGTCCAAGACTCAGTTCTCCTAAGATACCTACTACCAGGTTCAGGGAAACTGCCAGAATTACATAATAACAAAACGGAATCAGAAGTCCGGATAAAGAACTGGACATATGCCCGGTAGCAGAAATGATCTGCATAATCAGAAAGCCGATGATGACGATACCGTAAGTGATCGCATTCTGTTTTGCTGTTTTTGTCCTCATTGTGTTCATATCTCTGCCTCCTTATACCTTTTCCTGAATCTGCTTGCCTAACAGACCGGTTGGTTTTACCAGAAGCACTACGATCAATACTGCGAACACGATCGCATCTGCCATCTGAGAAGAAATATATGCTTTTCCGAAGATCTCGATAATACCAAGAAGGATACCACCGATCATCGCTCCAGGAATGGATCCGATTCCACCGAATACAGCTGCAACGAACGCCTTAATACCAGGCATGGATCCTGTATATGGTGTCAGGGATGGATAAGCAGAACAAAGCAGTACACCTGCAATCGCAGCCAGGCCTGAACCAATGGCAAAGGTCAGTGCAATGGTTGCATTTACATTGATACCCATCAGCTGTGCTGCACCCTTATCTTCTGATACAGCCAGCATAGCCTGACCTGGTTTTGTCTTGTTAATGAATAAAGTCAGTCCCACTACGATCACGATACACGCAAGAATCGTTACCATAGTCTCACCGCTAATATTCAGTCCTGCCACTTTTAATGCAGGAATCTTCACCACTGACGTGAAGGACTTGGTGTTGGAACTCCAGAATAACAGTGCCAGGTTCTGTAACAGATAGCTGACACCAATTGCTGTAATCAGTACAGCCAGTGGGGATGCTGCGCTACGCAGTGGTCGATAAGCCACTGCCTCGATCACCATACCAAGAACCGTACAGATCACTACGGATAAAAGAACTGCCGGGATGGCCGGCATCCCTGCTGCGGTGGAATAAAATACTACATATGCACCCACCATGATAACATCGCCATGGGCGAAGTTCAGCATCTTGGCGATTCCGTATACCATGGTATAGCCAAGAGCTATGATCGCATACACACTTCCGAGACTGATTCCACTGATCAGATAGTTCAGAAAACTCATAATACACCTCTCACTCTAAATAAGAAAAGAAGGGGTTGCCACCTGAACGGCAACCCCTGTGTTATCCATATACTTTATTACGATACCCACGGATTGTTTCGTGCTGCGCACTCCCACAATCCTGCCAGCTATTCAGAATTCGCTGATTTGCTATGCAAATCGCTGCTTCTTCATATCTGGGCGGGTTCCAACCTCATAAGCCTTGTCATGCAAGCATGACAGGCTTTCTGAGCTTTTCACCCTGGTATCTTACATGGCTGTGTAAGCGCCATCCTTAATTACAACTGCTTTTGGCTCTTTGTTTGGTTCGCCGTCTGCACTCCAGGTCATGCCTGATCCGGTAAGACCATCGTATGTGATCTCTGTCATTGCTGCTTTCAGTGCATCGCAGATTGCAGAAGCATCCATATCTGGTGTGATACCTGCTTTTTCTGCTGCTGCTTTGATGATGTACATTCCATCATAAGCATCTGCTGCGAACTGGATTGGTGTTTCACCATATTTTTCTTCGTAAGCGGAAACGAATGCCTTTGTCTGTTCATCATCTGCATCTGCTGCAAACGGTGTCAGAAGCATTACGCCTTCTGCAAGGCTTGTATCAAATCCTTCTACTGCAAGAAGTCCGTCCAGACCATCACATCCGAAGAAAGTAGGCGCATAATCCATACCAGCTGCCTGTGTCAGAATCAGAGAAGCTTCTGTGTAGTAGATTGGAAGGAATACCATATCTGCTCCGGCATCTTTTGCTTTCTGAAGCTGTACAGAGAAGTCTGTCTTGCTGTCTTCTGTGAAGGCTTCTGCAGAAACAATCTCAAATGGCTGATTTGCTGACTCTGTTACAAAATTGTTGTAAATACCTGTGGAATATACGTCTGAGCTGTTGTAGATAACTGCTACTTTCTCAGCCAGTTTGTTCTCACCGATGTACTGTGCGGAAGCAGTACCCTGGTTCGGGTCAGAGAAGCATACACGGAATGCATTGTCTCCGGAAATACTCTCTACAGCTGATCCTGAAGGTGTCAGCAGGAACATATTATCATTAGAAGCTTCTCCTTCTACTGCGGTACAAGGTGTAGATGTTACAGTACCAAGCAGCATCTGCATACCCCAGTCCTTTAAAGTGTTGTAAGCATTCACAGATTTTTCTGCGTCATGCTCATCATCCTGGAAGTTGAACTCGATCTGGTATCCGTTGATACCGCCTTCTGCATTGATATCATCTGCTGCCATCTGAGATGCGTTCATAACTGCCTGTCCATATACGGCAGCACCACCTGTGATAGGTCCGATTCCACCAATCTTAAATGTGTCATCTGCAAATGCTGTAGTGGAAAAACATGTTGCTGTCATAGCAACCGCTGCTGCTACGCTGACTGCTTTTGTTAACTTTCTCATAATACCTCTCCTCCTGTCATATCGACTTCTACGAATCTCTTCGTATTTATTGCATTAATAATACCCTCGTCATTTTCTTTTTGTCAATAGCTTTTTGCCGTTAGTTAAAGGATATCTTGCATTACTTTCATGTATTTTGTGCATTATCGCACTGATTTCATGCTTGTCTATACCAGATTACAGAAGTTACTGAATCAGATAACCATTTATGGTGCGCTGAAGAATCTTCAGATTGCTGTCCACATCTTTATCTTCTTCCAGTATTTTCTTAATCTCACTGTCCGTCAGTGCCATAGCCTGTTCATATTTTTTGAACTGTGGTTCCACATGTCCTTCTTCAATTACCCTGCCCAGCAGCTTTCCATTGATGACCGTGTCTCCCTCTTCCATATCTTCCTGCACGATCTGCTCCATCTGCTTGGATTCCGTTACGTTTTTCAGTACCGAAGCTCCCTGAGAATCATAAAAAATATTCATCTGTGTTTCTTCATCATAGGTCAGCAGTTTCAAAAATTCCCACGCCATTTTTTCTTCTTTTGTATTGGCACTGATCCCCATCAGCAATGAATTCACCTGGGAAATATTGCCCCCTCTGGATCCTGCCGGCATGGTGAGACAATCCCATTGAAAGTTCGCATATTTACGGATCTTATAGGGATAGGTCTTATAAGTCCGGTATTCCGCAAAGGTCAGTGGCATAAATGCCACCCGACCACCATTAAAGTCTTCCTGTGAGATCTTCTCTCCATTATAAAGTTCATTGACACTTCTCACATACTTTACCGCCTCGCTCAACTTCACATCCGTCAGTTCAGCTTCCGTTCCCTTCTTATTAAAGATACCGCCACCATTGGAACACAGAGCATCCATCCAGTCATAATTGTAAGTTCCGAACTGATCCAGCACGCCATCTCCGTCTGTATCTCTGGTTACTTTTTTACAGATCGCATACAGATCATCCCAGGTCCAGTCTTCTCCCGGCATATCGATGCCCTCCTGGGTCAGCAGTGTCTTGTTCACAAACATCAGTGTCGGTACCGTCTCATAAGGCAGCGCATACTGTACCGATTCATACTGTCCGTTGACAAACGCACTGGTAAAGTACTTTTCCGGGTCAAAGTCTGTGTCTGTCTCCATCAAACTTCCCAGATCTTTCATCACGCCCATTGATGCAAACTGATTAAAATCTGTGCCCAGTACCATAAAAATATCCGGTTCCTCACCTGCCAGCAGCTTTCTGGAAAACCATTCAGAATAATCATCCTTTCGGATTCCGCTGTAATAATGTACTGTCACGCCTGGATGCGTCTGTTCAAATTTAGCAATTGCTTTATCAATGATCGTAAATCCATTGGCCTGAGCCACATCCCAGTTGCTTCCGGTAAACATTCCAAATTCCAGTGTTATATGATTCTGCCTGTTTTGAAGCTGACAGATTCCATAAATCGCCATCCCTGTCAACAGCCCTGCAGCCACCAGGGTCATAATTTTCTGTTTTCGTTTCATTCATTTTCCACCTTACCCGGTCTATGTCAGGTGCTTGCCTGCATTGGTCTGCACTGCCCAGATCGCCAGCTGCGTACGGTCCCGCAGATCCAGCTTATTCAGAATATTACTGAGATAATTCCGTACGGTACCGTCTGAAAGATTCAGCGTATCTGCAATCTCCTTATTGGCAGCTCCCGTACCCACCTGAGCAATGATCTTCCATTCCGTTTTGGTCAGTTCCTCCACACCTTTTCTTCCCACCGGTATCGTATAATCCGTCTGCGCCATCTGGGAAAACAGTCTCAGCACCTTCGTGGCAATATCCGGGTTAATCATGGCTTTTCCGCTGTATACCGTCTTGATGGCATTCTCCAGTTCATCCATGGAAACGCCCTTCAGCAGATACCCACTGGCACCGAACTTCAGTGCATTATATACGTATTCATCATCATCGAACGTTGTCAGAATGATAATCTTTACTTCCGGATAGTTTTCTTTAATGATCTTCGTACACTGTACTCCGTCCATCTTCGGCATACGCACATCCATCAGGATAATATCCGGTTTTTCCTTCCGTACGCTGCGGATCACCGCCTGCCCGTCTTCTGCCACATCACATACGGTAATATCTGGCTTGCTGTTTAATACAATCTGCAGACTCTGCCTGATCAGCTCCTGATCATCTGCTATTAACACTTTAATCATAATTTTCCCCCCATCGTATCGGTATCTGTGCGGTCACGGTAAATCCGTCACTTCCGTCAAATTCTACTGTTCCATGCAGCATCTCAATCCGCTCCCGGATATGCTTGGTGCCAAATCCACTTTTGATCTCCTTGGCGCCTATCCCGTCATCCTTGATAGACAATGTGATCTCATTATACTGACGTTTCAGCGTAATCCAGATCTTTCCTGCCTTTCCGTGGCGCACAGCATTGGTGATGCTCTCCTGAATGACACGGTAAATGGCATTTTCTTCGTCTTCATCAAACTTCAGATGCTTTTCTTCTGTGGAAAAATAAATCTTCACATCTGATGCCTGACTCATATCCGTGATCATTTTTCGTATAGCCGCATCCAGACTCAGTCGCTCCAGGGCATCCGGACGCAGTTCATTTACGGAACGACGCACATCCCTGATTCCCTCCCTGCTGACTTCCGACAACAGCTGCAGCTGTTTCTTCGTCTGCTCTGGGCTGATATCGATCAGTGCCAGGCAGGCATCCAGCCCGGTGGCGATCCCTGTCAGGGTATGTCCCAGTGTATCATGAATCTCTCTGGCCAGACGATTTCGCTCTTTGGTCTGAGTCATTTTTTCAGTCATGCTGGCATATTCCTGCAGCTGCTCATTGGCCGTCTGAATCTCATGATACAACTCATTGATCTGCTCAATAGTACCTCTCTGGGCATTGATCACGTAGACGCAATAGACAATAAACAGCACTACATTAAACGAAATCAGAATATTAAAAATTCCATAAAGCAGCTGTTGTGTATTTGCGGGATAGTACTGTATGTAAGAACTCAGATGATACAATGGCATATAAATAGAAAGCAATTCGTAATCTGCCAGCACATAGCCTCCGATAGCCAGTGCCACCAGTGCCACTTTCATTTTCCCGCCTTTTACCAGGGAGATCATTGTTGCAAACAGAAACAATAACAGTCCGTTATAATTAAAATTCAGTGTATAGATAACCATGAAGCACAGAACCAGATCAAAGAGCATGGAGCATACGATGAGCCGGTAATTCTTTACTATCTGCCGAAACAAAAAGGACACTGCCAGCAGGCACATGGCTATCACGCAGTAGTTTCTCACATGCTCTGGATTTTCCGGAATCGCCGTGACTCCATCCAGAAAACTTCTGGCCTCGTACCGGGCAATAATCTTCTTTGTTGTATAATTGATAAAAGTGGAAATCAGTATCACTGCTGCCACATTCAGCGCCAACATGGATGCCTGCAGAAGCACGACTGTTTTATCTTTTTCTTCGTTCACCTTCTTCCACCTCTTCCCTATCTGCCCCAGCCACTGATCTCATAATCATCCAGATTCTCCTGGGTAATCATGTAGGGTGCAATACTGATATATTTTTCCACTGCTTTTCCCGCCAGACAGTCATAGGCGGTCTGTGCTGCCACTTCGCCAATCTGGTGCGGATCCTGTCCACTGGTTCCGGTCACCAGCCCAAGATTCAACATAGACTTAAAATCTGGCGCCCCGTCAATTCCATAGATCAGGACATCGTTGTCCTTGTGATACTGCTGTAGGGTAGCCAGCGCTCCCAGTGCAGATGGGTCATTTCCTCCCAGTACCACCTCACATTCCACGCCTCTGTTCAGAATGGTGGCCATGGCATCTGCACTGTCTTCAAACTCACCCTGACCACACTTTCTGGCTACGACTTTATAATTTTCGCTTTCTGCAGATGCTTCCACGGTATCGATAAATCCCTGCACACGGTTGGAGATGGAAGTCTGAGTCGGATTATCCAGCACCACAATTCTGGCTTTGTCCAGTCGCTTCATCATATCTTCTGCACACTGCACACCAGCCGCATAGTTGTCTGTCTCAACGATCGAAGCCACATACTCACGATTCTTTACCACCGTATCCATATTGATGACAATCACACCTTTTTCCTGACATGCTTTCAACGCCGGCTCTACTGTTTCCCAGTCCACCGGATTCAAAAAGAGAACTTTAATCCCCTCATCCAGCATTTCCAGAATCTGTTCATTCTGTTTTTCCTGATCCTGACATGGATTACGGGAAATCACAATATCTCCGTTTCCTTCCACTACATTTTCAATGGCTTCATGGAGCACATCAAAGTACGGATTATTCCGCGTCATATAAGTAGCTCCAAATATTCGCGGATCGTGTTCCCCTTCCACCACCTCCGCTGCTCTGCAGCCCGTCAGGGCAGTCGCAGCTGCCAGCAGCACCACTGCTAAAATCACTTTTCTGTTCATATATTCTCCTGGGTCTTTTGCTTCATGCACCTAAATATTCTGATTAAATTTTATGTCTGAAAGATGAGTGGGTCAAGCGTTTTCACATATTCATCAAAAAATCCCTCATGCCATATAACATGAGGGATCTGATGTTTCACTAAAAAAGGAATTTTATCTTCCTGCTTTTTTATTTCTTATCCAGTCTACGTATACTGCGAGCAGAATTACAAGACCTTTTACAATATACTGCCAGTTGGAGTCTACACCCATCAGGTTCAGACCGTTGTTCAGGATACCGATGATCAGTACACCGATCAGTGTACCGCCCAGTGTACCGGAACCACCACTCATGGATGTACCACCTACTACTACGGCTGCGATGGCATCCATTTCTGCGCCATCACCGGCAGTCGGCTGTCCGGAATACAGACGGGATGCAATGATAACACCTGCGATACCAGCCATGATTCCTGTGTATGTATACACAATGAATTTTACTTTTTCTACATTGATACCTGAGAATTTCGCTGCCTGTGCGTTACCACCTACTGCATAGATATGACGTCCAAGCTGCGTTTTGTTTACCATAAATACTGCAATGATGAAAATAATAATCATCAGTACTGCCGGCACTGGAAACGGTCCGATATAACCTGCACCCGGCCATTTAAACAGTGGCTCCATACAACGAATCGGAGCACCGCCTGTGATAACCAGTGCAATACCTTTTGCAATGTTCATAGATGCCAGTGTTACGATGAAAGGCGGAATATCTGTTTTACAGATTACAAATCCGTTAAATACACCTACCAGTGCACCTACCAGAACAGCAAGAATAAATCCCACTACGATCGGAAGATGGAAATATACTACTGATCCTGCTGCCACACATCCGGAAAGAGCGATAACTGAACCAACAGAAAGTTCGATTCCGCCAAGGATGATGACCATAGTCATACCGGTTGCCAGGAACATATTCGATGCATTCTGACGAAGAATATTGAATAAGTTCTTTGGTGTCATAAATGTTGTTCTTGTCTTTGGATAAACTACCATAAATACGCACATTGCAATCAATGCAATGATAATACCGATATTGTCTTTAAAATATTTGACGATTCCATTTTTTGCTCTGGATGCCATAATGTTTCCTCCTTAAAATACGTATGATTTACTATTTTATTTTGCCGCCAGCTGCATGATTGCTTCCTGCTCTGCTTCCTCATGATTCAGGCAGCCTGTAACACGTCCTTCGTTCATGACATAAACACGGTCACTCATGTTGATGATTTCCGGAAGTTCGGAGGAAATCATGATAATAGACATACCTTCTTTCACCAGATCATTCATAATAGAATAAATCTCTGCTTTTGCACCAACGTCTACTCCACGGGTCGGCTCATCCAGAATCAGAATCTCCGGATTTGTCGCCAGCCAGCGTCCGATCATTACTTTCTGCTGATTTCCACCAGACAGATTTCCGATCACCTGTTCCTGACTCGGAGTCTTCGTTGCCATCATATCAATGTATTTCTGAGTAATCTCTTCTTCTTTTCTATTGTCTACATGAAGATGACGGATAAATTCTCCCAGTACTTCAATCGTAGAATTAAATTTTACACTCTGTACCTTATAAAGTCCTTCTTCCTTTCGGCTTTCCGGAACCAGTGCAATTCCATATTTTAATGCATCTACCGGAGACTTGATCTTTACTTTCTTTCCTTTTACATATACATCTCCGGTCATATGTTCGGCCAGCCCGAAGACTGCCTTCATCGTTTCGCTTCGTCCTGCACCCACCAGGCCGGCAAACCCGACGATTTCTCCCTTACGGAGCTCAAAGCTGGCATCCTGTGCCATCTTTCCATCAGAGATGTGTTCACATTTCAGCACCACTTCTCCAGGCTCCAGGAAATCTCTTGTATAATAATTTGTCAACTCACGTCCTACCATCAGGGCAATCAGAGCATCTTTATTCGTCTCCTTTACCACTCTGGTACCTACTGTCTGTCCGTCTCGCATAACAGTAACGCGGTCACAGATTTCTTCCAGTTCACTCATCTTATGAGAAATATAAATAATACCTACTCCTTTTGCTGTCAGAGTACGCATTGTCTCAAATAAGAAACCGACTTCTTTATCAGATATGGATGATGTCGGTTCATCCATAACCAGAATTTTGGAATTAAATGAAATAGCTTTTACGATCTCAACCATCTGCTGCTGGGCGATTGTCAGCTTTTCAACCAGTGTATCAGCATTGATATTCATATCATAAGCATCCAACAGTTCCTGTGCATCTCTGGACATCTTCACACGGTCTACATTCATCTTTGTACCCGGTTCACGTCCGAGGAAAATATTTTCTGCAACAGTCATATATGGCACCAGTACCAGTTCCTGATGCACAATGGAAACACCTGCCTGACGGGCTGCCACTACATCATTGATCTCTACTTTCTGATCATCAATGAAAATCTCGCCCTCTTCCGCATGATAAATACCACCCAATACTTTTATCAGCGTTGATTTGCCTGCTCCGTTTTCTCCAAGAAGCGCATGTACTTCTCCCGCTTTCAGCTGAAGGTTTACATTCTGCAGAGCCTTAACTCCAGGGAAGGATTTGCTAATACCCTTCATTTCCAGTAAGTATTTTTCACTCACTAATCGCCACCACCTGTCTTTTTTCATACTTTCCATGACACGAAAAACTTTTCGTGTCATGGAAAAGGCTCTGCCCGCTTAAGGAGCAAAGCCCTTTGTCACCTCGTTATCAGATTTTCGAAAATGCCTGTCGGCTTACTGCCATCCGTCTGTACCGTAATCATCTACATTATCAGCTGTTACAAGGAAAGTTTCGATTGGAATAAATTCTTCTACTTCTTCGCCATCTAACCATTTGTAAGCTGTTTCAGCAATTGTCTTACCAATTGTAATTGGGGACTGTGCTCCGGTACCTTCGATCATAGTATCTTTCAGAAGAGCTTTTACGTCCGGTGATCCGTCAACACCATAAATCAGAGGGGTGACACCTGCTGCATCGGCTGCTGCGTATGCACCAAGAGCTGTCGGGTCATTTCCGCCAAAGATAGCAACTACATCTGGGTTAGCTGTCAGAAGGTCAGTAGCTTTTTCGTTAGCAACCTGCTGGTTACCCTGAGCATCCTGCTGTCCAACTACGTTAAATTCTACACCAGATTCTTTGATTGCATCCATAAATCCGTTTGTTCTGTCTGTTACAGACTGCATAGTAGGGGAATCCAGAACCAGGATATCTCCGCCGTCAGGAAGCTTCTTAGCCAGGTCTTCACCACAAACAAAACCTGCGTTGTAGTTATCGGATCCTGCGTAAGATACCAGATAGCTCATATCGCCAACCTGTGTATCAAAACCAAACATTGGAATCTCTGCTTCTTTTAACATATCCAGTCCAGGAATGATACCATCAGCATCTACCGGGTTTACAAACATCAGTTCAATTCCTCTGGAAATCAGGTCTTCGATCTGGTCAATCTGTTTGTTGGAATCATTTGCCGGGTCCATAGCTACCAGTTCATCACCGTTTTCTTCTACTACTTCTTCAATAGCACCCTGAAGAGCAACGAAGAATGGGTTTGTACCATCCATACAGGTGTAACCGATCAGTTTTCCTTCTGCGCTTGCGCTCATAGCCATCATGCTTCCCAGAGCTGCTGTGCACATTAATGCTGTAACCACTTTTCTTTTCATTTTCAATTACCTCCCAAGTAATTATTTGTTATTTATAATATAAATTTTTTCTAAACTTTTTTCACCTGTACATTGTAACATTTTTCATATGACATTTGTCATTTTTTCACGCAGAGATAGTCAAAAAGCACACAATAAATGTCTGTATCTTCGACATCATTGTGTGCTTTTCATCATTTTTACATGTTATTGATTTGTCTTTTAGTTAATATGACATTCTATTTTCTGTCGTATCGCCCTTCTGTGGTCCGGCTTAGTATGCCTTGCCCCAGTATACCATGGACTTGGCAGGCTTCTTGCAGTAAATGCACTCACAGGTGATCTCTTCCTGTTTAAATGGAATACAGCGGGATGTCACACCGGCTTCTTCTTTTAATGCATCCTCACATGCCTGATCGCCACACCACATAGCTTTGATAAATCCTGGCTTATTTTCAGCAATATCCTTGAACTCTTCCAGTGTCTTAGCTGTATAAGTATGGGCTTCTCTGTGTGCTCTTGCTCTCTCCAGCATATCCTTCTGCATAGTTTCCAGAACTTCTGCCACCTTGCTGTTCAGTTCTTCCAGAGATACTGCAATCTTTTCTCTGGTATCACGACGAACGATCACAGCCTGTCCTGCTTCGATATCCTTTGGTCCCAGCTCGATACGTACCGGAATGCCACGCATCTCACTCTCAGAGAACTTCCATCCCGGACTCTTATCAGAGTCATCCATTCTTGCACGAATGCCGGATTTCACTAATGCTTCCTTCACTTCAGCAGCCTTATCCAGAACGCCTTCTTTCTTCTGCTGGATCGGAATCACCATAGCCTGGACCGGTGCAATGTGCGGTGGCAGAACCAGTCCGCTGTTATCGCCATGTACCATGATGATGGCACCGATCATACGGGTAGTCATACCCCAGGATGTCTGGTGTACATATTTTAAGGTATTGTCTTTATCTGTATACTGAATATCAAATGCTTTTGCGAATCCATCACCAAAGTTATGGCTGGTACCGGACTGCAGTGCCTTACCATCATGCATCAGAGATTCGATCGTATAAGTTGCTTCTGCACCTGCGAATTTTTCTTTGTCTGTCTTGCGTCCCTTTATAACCGGAATCGCCAGTACTTCTTCACAGAAATCAGCATATACATTCAGCATCTGAATGGTACGTGCCTCGGCTTCTTCTGCTGTCGCATGAGCTGTATGTCCTTCCTGCCACAGGAACTCTCTGGAACGAAGGAATGGTCTGGTAGTCTTCTCCCATCTCATAACAGAGCACCACTGGTTATATACCTTCGGAAGATCACGGTAAGAGTGGATATCATTTGCATAAAAATCGCAGAATAAGGTCTCAGATGTTGGACGTACACACATTCTTTCCTGAAGTGGTTCCAGTCCTCCATGGGTAACCCATGCTACTTCTGGTGCAAATCCTTCTACATGATCCTTTTCCTTCTGAAGCAGACTCTCAGGGATCAGCATTGGCAGATATACATTCTCTACCCCTGTCTCTTTGAATCGTCTGTCCAGTTCATGCTGAATATTTTCCCAGATTGCATAACCAGCCGGCTTGATAACCATACATCCCTTTACACTTGTATAATCAGTCAGCTCAGCTTTTTTTACAACGTCTGTATACCATTGTGCAAAATCCTCTTCCATAGAAGTAATGGATTCCACAAGTTTCTTTTCCTTTGCCATTGCCTGTCTCCTCATTTTCTCATTCTCAATCACAATTTCCAATGTGTCCATTCATGGGGCTCTTTTTCTGTCTGCCCGGACACTGTACTCCCATTTTATTGCAAACACCGGATTTCGTCAAGAATCTCCTATATTTTTCTGGCATTTTCCACTGTAATGTGCTAAATTAAAAAGAAAAGCGGTGTCGCGGAAAGGGGCTTTTATGAACTCTCCTGTTCTTTATCGAAAACGTCTGATTCCTGCTGAATGTGTTCTTTTGGATAAAGATAAAGTCATCCGATGTACGGATGACTATCTGATTACTTCCTGGGACACCATACGCCCCAAAAAAGATCTGAAACGCGGCATCTCTGCTTTCTTCTGGAAGCAGGGTGTGAAAGTCAGCAAGTTCTATGATCATCAGGATCATCTGATCTGCTGGTACTGTGACATCATCACCCATGAATATCATCCGGAAACCAATACCTATATCACCATCGACCTGCTGGCCGATGTTCTGGTCTATCCAAACGGACAGGTAAAGGTGGTAGATCTGGATGAACTGGCAGATGCTGTGGAACAGCACCTGATCTCCCAGGAGCTTCTGCTTACTGCACTACGGCAGTTGAATACACTATTGTCTCATATCTATAGTGGGAAATTTTCTGAATACCAGAAATATATCGACGAGGTGGCCAGTGGGGACGAAGTTTAATGGCTCTAAAGAGCCATTAAACTCCGTCCCCATCGGCTTCCCATTGGCTTTGTCCCATCGGCTCTCACACATTCAACGTGATTTTTCTTCCTGATCTCTGATACGGGACCATCTCTACTCCTGCCGACTTCAGCATCCGTTTGGATGCCAGCACATTGGTCTGATCTGCATATTTATCTGAATCATAGACCAGCTTCTTGATACCAGCCTGAATAATCGCTTTGGCACATTCATTACAAGGGAACAACGTCACATACAGTGTTGCTCCCTCCAGGCTGCCTCCCCGGTAATTCAAAATGGCATTCAGTTCGGAATGGGTGGTGTACAGATATTTGCTGTCCAGCCCTTCTGCTTCCCTGCTCCATGGATATTCATCATCGGAACATCCCATAGGGAATCCATTGTAACCCATTGACAGAATCTTGTTATCCTGGCTGACAATGCAGGCACCCACCTGCGTATTCGGATCCTTGGACCTCATACTGGCCAGAATCGCCACTCCCATAAAATATTCATCCCATGTAATATAATCTTTACGCTTATCTGACATACTGTTCACCCTGTTGATTTTATTCCTGTTCAATCAGGTCAATTCTTCTCTTATGACGTTCTGCATTGGAGAATGGAGTATCCAGAAATGTATCTACGATCTTCAGGGCCAGTCCAGGACCTACCACTCTTCCGCCCAGTGCAAGAATATTGGCATCATTATGCTGTCTGGTTGCTTCTGCTGTAAAACAGTCTGTACACAGTGCAGCGCGAATTCCTTTTACTTTGTTGGCCGCAATCGAAATACCAATGCCGGTTCCACAGATCAGGATTCCTCTGTCACATTCACCAGACTTAATCGCTGTTGTCACTTTTCTTGCATAGATCGGATAATCAACTGCTTCCTCACTGTCACATCCAAAGTCTTTATATTCCAGTCCTCTTTCTTCCAGATGCTTTAAAATCTCTTTCTTTAATACATAACCGCCGTGATCACATGCTACTGCTATCATGTTCTTCGTCCTCCTGTAATAATACATTTGTTAATTTTGAAATTATAATTTCCAGTACATCAAAGCAATGCCCATATTCTTCCAGTGCTTTTCCATGAGGATCATAGATGTCTTCCTCATCCTCCATCTTGCTGTATTCTGATATGGTATACAGGTTACGCACCTGTTCTCCATATTCTTCCTGTATCTTTTCTTTCTGTGTCTTCTCCATGGTCAGAATCAGCGTACGCTCATCAAAGTCATCTGCGGAAAACTGTACAGCTTCATGTTCCTCCAGTTCCAGATTGTGCTGCACCAGAACATCTCTTGCTTTTGGATTCACCGGCTCCGGAAACAGCACAATCATTCCTTTCGAATCTACCAGAATATCTTCCAGCAATAACTTATGCTGCAGGATGGCCTCTGCCATCGGTCCTCTGCAGGTATCACTGTGACTTACAAACAATACTTTATCATACTTCTTCATCTATCTTTCCTTTATACTATACCCGAATAATCTGATGACCGGCAGCCTTCACCATACGGTTCATAATTGCCTGTCCCAGATTTGGTGTCTCAAAAGCTTCTGAGAAAATACAGCTCACCTGCTGTTCATCAAACTCTCGCAAGACCGCATAAAGATGTCTGGATATGCTCAGTTCATCACTGCGGCTTCCCATGGACTTTACCGCACCGCCACAGTAGCGGTGTCTGGTCTCATCCGATGCGATCACTCCCGGGCAGTTTCCCTTCTTTAATTCTTCGCAGATACGATCATTAATATAAGAAATAACGTTTTCTTCTTCTCCTTCTACAATCACCATATCTGCCTTTGGTGCATAGTGCTTATAACGCATGCCTGGTGCCTTTGGGCGCTGCTTGCAGTCTGCCGACAACAGTGTCGGGTCAACCTCCACCTGTCCGACCACTTCCTCCAGCATAGCCTTGTTAATGTATCCCGGTCTCAGGATCGTCGGTACTCCGGTACTTAAATCTACAATGGTGGATTCTACTCCGATGCCAACGCTTCCGCCATCCAGAATCATCTCTATCTTTCCATTCATATCATCTGCTACATGCTGTGCTGTAGTCGGACTTGGTCTGCCGGATGTATTAGCGCTTGGTGCTGCGATGTAACCGCCTCCGGCTTCTATCATCTTCAGTGCTACCGGATGATTCGGCATACGCACAGCTACGGTATCCAGCCCACCGGTAGTTCCATATGGCACAATCTCTTTCTTCTGAAAAATCATGGTCAGGGGGCCCGGCCAGAACTTATCTGCCAGCTTCACAGCTTCCTCTGGTACCGTCTGTACAATCTTATACAAGTCCTCCATTCTGGCTATATGTACAATCAGGGGATTGTCAGAAGGTCTTCCCTTTGCTTCATAAATCTTAAATGCAGCCTGCTCATCCAGGGCATTCGCTCCAAGGCCATATACGGTCTCTGTCGGAAATGCCACCAGGCCACCTTCTTTCAGAATCTTTCCTGCCTGCGCCATCTCTTTTTCATCTATCTGATTCGTCATATCTGCTATGATCGTCTGCATGAATATTCGCTTCCTTTTTCTTTCAATTACTTTTGAGTATACCATTTACAGAAAGGTAACGCAATAGAGGTTTTTCTTCAGGCAGTCTGTAAAAACTTTTGTACCCCTTCACAAATTGCCTGTGCTATTTTTTCCTGATACGCATCCTTCATCAGCTTTTCTGCTTCTTCTGTATTACTTAAGAAACCACATTCCACGATCACAGTGGGAATCTCCGTTTTTCTTAACAGATAATAAGTGTCATTGGCTTTGCCCGCCCTGGGTCTGACAATCTCCAGATTCTGATTGAGCGTTTCCTGCAGAATCTCCGCCAGATTTCGTCCTTTTACAGAGGTTTCATAATAAAATACCTGTGGTCCACAGATTGATTCCTCTGTATAACTGTTCTGATGAATGCTGACTGCCAGATCTGCTTCTGATTCATTTATCAGACTGCATCGCCGCTTCATATCCTGTTGCTTTTTATTCTCTTCTTCATCATCATATAGTCCCTGATCCGTCTCTCTGGTCATAAGAGTTGAAATCCCTGCCTGTTCCAGCTTTTGCTGCACTTTCCTGGCTATTTCCAGATTAATATCCTTTTCCAGTGCCCCATTGATGCCGACTTTTCCAGAATCAAATCCACCGTGTCCGGCATCCACCACTACTTTTCGAACTTTTGCTTCCTGTGAAACTGCTGCTGTGGTCTGATGATGCATCTGGCGCATCTGCGCTCCCAGCCTTCCTACATAAAATGCCCCTGCCAGTATCAGCACTGCCATCATCAGCTCCAATCGTCTTTTTCCCATAAAAAATCCCACTGCATCATTTTTTTACTAATGTATGCAGTGGGAAAGATTTTTAGCAACTTCCAGTTCTAACTTACATATTTGGCAATCAGATCCCATACAGAATCATCTTCCAGACCCAGCTTCCATTCCGCAACGCCGCCCAGGTCATAGTTCTTGATCAATTCCAGCTTCCTGGTCAGCGACTCTGTATCTTCCAGCCAGATCTGATATAATTCTCCACTCTCGCCATTAAACTGTGCATAGTTCTGTCCGGTTGTCTCATCCCAGGAGGCTTCCACCTGATTATTCTCCAGTGTCTGCTGTGCCTGATTCATACCCATAGCTTCACTTGTCACCGTTGTTGTTCCATCCTCATTGGTTGTGGTGCACCATAATCTGGTATAGAACGGGATACCACTGACCACCTTCTCCGCTGCCACTTCCAGAAGTGTATTCTGTATACCCTCTTCCTCAAAGGACAGGCTAGCCACGGTTCCTGCTTCCTCGGAACCGGCATAATGCTCATCATATCCCATAATCATCAAATAATCACACACCTCACCAAGAGCTTTTCGATTATAATGAGCTGTAAAATCCATCGGCACAGGTACATCTACTGATAATACGATTCCGTTCTTACGGCACATCACGGACAGTTCCCGCATGAACTGGATGTATCCATCTGCAGCATCTTCTGAGATATTTTCAAAATCCACATTAATTCCATCAAAACTATACTCTATTGCTGCTGCGATCAGTTGATTTTCGATCTTATTTCTGGCTGATGTACTGTTCATCACTGCTGTAAAATCAATATTCTCGCTGAAATTATCTACCAGTGGCCATACTTCCATATGATTACTGTGTGCCGTATCTACATAATCTGCCAGAGCCAGTGAATCCAGTGTTCCATCATTAGACGCAATACTGAACCAGGTTGGTGAAATCGTATTCACTTTTTTTACATTGGCAATATCATAAATAATATTGTAATTGGCATCCATGCTGGTAGTCTGATGCCATACCAGATTAATCTTGTAGTCCTTCTGGATATTCGTATATTCCGGTGCCACAAAATCACTGGTGCGTGTCTCGGTTCGTTCTTTTACCAGACGATCATTCTTTATGTAGCCGATGTATCCATCCTGTGTCAGGATCTTGGTCCAGTCTTCCATCGGTTCCAGAATGCGTACTACTTCATTCTTCTCCACTTCCCTGAGAATTGGGCTCTTGATTCCGCCCAGGCTTCTCACTTTTCCAGCCTTACGGATACTGGCCACCGTCATATCTCCCCATTCATTGTTGATTACAATGCGGTCAGGATCATGGAACATCTCATAGGAAATATCTGTGTACTGCTTTACAAAGTCCAATGCGATGTAGGTCTCTGTGCCATCAATCAGCACAATGTTGTAGTTCAGGCTCTGTGTCTTTCCATCTGCTGTATAACTGTTGCTGCCTGCCGGTATCTGTACGACATCCGTCGGCATGGTATATAGCATCGTATTGTTCTCTGAATCCCAGTAGAAGTAATCATTCAGGACCTCTTTGACTGCCTGATAATCCACATAGGCTACTTCATTGAGGATCTTTCCTTTATAAGGAAGTATCTCACTTCCTACTACAATAGCCGCTTCTCCCTCATGATCCAGTCCAAAATACTCCTGGCTGCTCATAACTTCAGAAGACGGGGTATATTTTTTTATCACTCTGGTAAGGAAACCGATTCCTGCTACAATCACAATCAAAAGAACTATTGCCAGAACCGGTGCTGCCTTTTTCTTCATGCTAATACTCCTCCATATTTCAATACCTCTTCTGGACAAAAGTATAGCATACTTTGCAGCATACATCTAACAGTTTTCGACTTTTTCAGAAAAAGTTTATATAAACTTAAGTTTTCTGTTCAGGGAATTCCGCTGTTTATCTTCTTTCTTTTACATTATCCTTTCTGATCCGGTCGAATCCAATTCCGCATACTTTCTGATTTCCGTCCAGACGATAATCCCTCATATAGTCTGACTCTTCTCTGACGTAATTTGCAATGCCATAGCTGGTGCTGGGTTCTCCGTTCAGCCATAAAGAAAGTCCGGCATTCTGGTAGCCTTCCAGTTCTTTATACAGGCTGCTTTCCTTCACCTTCTCCCTGCGTCGTTCAAACATCTCTTTTGTATAATACGGTCTTCTGTATTCGATGTTTCCCACTTCTTTCTGTCTCTTTTTCAAACCGATCCACCGGAGATGCTGCCTGTGATATATTTCAGAATATCAGAATACTGTATAATGAACCCTGAAAATTCCCTCTTAGAAACGGCATGGAAAAAGATTCTTTTACTTAGAGAAGACGTATATTGCGCTATTCAGTTGTATTGTTGTTATCAATAATTGAATTCATGCGAAGACAATCGCATTCAAGAAATAATGTGCAGAAGAATCTGCTGACGTTAAAAAAGCTCCTCCTTTCCTCCATGTTTATAATATGTGTCTTCTCTTATTATTGATTATATAGCACACATCTCTGTTTTGCAAGTATTTTTATAATAATTTTATAGTGCTCTGCCAGTATTCCACTTTACATTTTTACGCAAAGTAGGATATACTGTAAACAGAAAGGTTGCTGTTATCAGTGACCTTTCCAGATATCAGGCAAGGAAGTGATTTCATGAAAATTGAAAGACTGAATGAAAATCAGATACGCTGTACACTGACCAGAGAAGATCTGGCTGACCGCAAGCTGAAGCTCAGCGAACTGGCCTATGGTACAGAAAAAGCGAAATCCCTTTTCCGGGAGATGATGCAGCAGGCCGCTTATGAATGCGGGTTTGAAGCTAACGATATCCCTCTTATGATAGAGGCGATTCCAATGTCTGCCGATTCCATTATCCTGATTATTACCAAAGTAGAGGATCCTGAGGAACTGGATACTCGCTTTGCCAAATTTTCACAGAGTAATGCATCGGATGACAACAGTGATATCCTGGGTGCACTTTCTGCTATGAAACCGGAAGGTGCTGATGATATTCTGAATCTGTTTCAGAAAATTCGGGATGCTCACAAGGCATTGACCTCCAGACCCGAAGCTGATGATACACAGACAGATGGAGAGGATACAAAGGAAGAGGATCTCTACGTAGAATTAAAGAAGATCTATGGTTTCCATCAGCTGGATGATGTGATCCGTGCAGCACATATTCTCCAGGGCAGTTATACTGGTATGAACTCTCTTTATAAGGATACATCCGATGGAACTTACCATCTGGTTCTGAATAAATCTTCCCATTCTCCGGAAGAATTTAACCGTATCTGCAATATGATCTCCGAATATGGCACCAGCTTAAAGTATTCTGCCGGAACAGAAAACTATCTGGTGGAACATGGTGAGGTGATTGTACTGGAGAATGCTCTCCAGAAGCTGGCAGCGATCTGATGACAGAAAAAAGGATTAACGTTTAAAACGTCAATCCTTTTTTCTTTTCTGACTCTTATTTGCCAACGCTTTCCAGATATGCATTCAGTCTTGCTACTACAAGATCTACAGGAAGACCGTGTACCATAGCTGCTTCTTCCAGAGATTCTGCCTGAGAAGATGGGCATCCTACACAATGCATTCCACTTGCCATTAATACACCTGCCATATTTGGATCTAACTGAAGGATTTCGCCAATCAGCATATCTTTATTCACTTTTGCCATTTTTATTACCTCCTGGTATTCTGTATTCTGCTTCTGTGTTCTGCCATAATATCACTTAGACGAAACACTCTCGACCTCGATTATAAAGCCTATTTTCTCTTACGTCAAGGGGATCCCATGCCGGACAGACACAGTTCTTGCCTTAGCTGGGATCTGTTACTCTTACCGTTCTGATAAACGTCCTCATCTTTTCCAGATTAACCAGTCCGTCTTTTCGTCCCAGCTGATATACTTCTTCCAGTTTTTCCGGATCGTTTTCTGTTCTGGATATGCTGATTGGTTCACTGGGCCGAATTACCAGGGCCTTTCCGCATTTTTCCTGTTCCTCCACCTGCCAGAGTTCCTGATTATACATCACATGGCGCTGCTTCATGGCTCTGGCCACTTCCGGATACTTGTGCAGTACCGTTTTAAAAAGAGGAATCATCTTATTTTTCTTTTTCCGATAGGTCTTATCTCTGGTCAGAATCACGATATTTCGCTCATATCCGATGCTGCGAAACCATTCAATCGGAATGGAATCTGCAATTCCCCCATCCAGAAGCTGATAACCATCCACCTCGACGATGTTGGACAAAAGAGGCATGGAAGCCGATGCCCGGAACCATTCCAGATCTTTGTCTTTTCCGTTGGTACATTTATGATAAACAGCTTTTCCTGTAGTCACATCAGTTCCAACTACATAGAACTCCACCGGATTCTTTTCAAATGTCTCTGTATCAAAAGGATCCAGCTTTTCCGGAATCTCGTGATAGCAAAACTCTGTGCCAAAATAATCTCCCGTTTTCAGCAGAGAATGAACTCCTGCATACCGGGGATCCCGGCCATATTTCTTATTATAACGGATGGTTCTGCCAATCTGCTTTGATTTATAATTACAGCCAAATACCGCTCCGGCAGAGACTCCAACTGCTCCGTCCACCCAGATGTTATTCTCCATCATGACATCCAGCACACCTGCTGTATACATGCCACGCATGGCACCGCCTTCCAGTATCAAACCTGTCTTCATAGCTATTTACTTCCTTTTCCATATCCTTTAAAGAAATCTGACAAAGCATCCAGCGTCTTCACCAGTACCGGAACTTCTTCATCTGTCAGCTTTTCCATTACAACACTGGTCATCTGACGATGGTAATCCGCATGATGCTCATAGGCTGCTATCCCTTTTTCCGTCAGCTTTATAAAAACCACTCTCCGGTCTTCCTCGCTGCGATGGCGTTCCACATAGTTCTTCTTCACCAGATGGTTGATCGCAGTGGTAAGAGATCCAACGGTTATATTCAGCTTGCGGGCTACTGAGGACATATTGCTGCCATCCCCCAGACCGATTGCTTCGATGACATGCATATCGTTGTTGGTAATATCCTTGAATTCATCGGTGATGATCGCCTTTTCCTCCAGCACCCACACCTCATTAATCAGGTTCACCAGTATATAGTTGATCTTTTCTGCTGCGTTATCCATTCTCTCTCCCATGCGTACTACCATATCTTTCTAAAATTCCCGTTTGCAATCATTATATCCTCTTTTTCTGTTTTCAGGCAACTGTTTTTCTAAACATTTCAAAACGTCCAAAGAATGCAGACAGCTCTCCTCATTCTTTCCCCAGTAATTCCTGTATGACTTCTTCCACCGTTTGTATTTTCTGCGCCTTCCACGCTTCTGCCCCACAGAACAGCAGTGCCTCATCCACTTCTCCTTTTGCCGCATGGATCAGGGCATCGGTAATGCAGTATGGGATCTCTGCCGGCTTGCAGTGTTTCAGACATCCATGACATTTTTCCGGCCGGATCTGTTCTCCGTTCTGTATCTTTTTCAAAAAAGGATTTAAAATAGCCCGACCAGGCATCCCCACCGGACTTTTTGTGATGACGATGTCTTCTTCTTGCGCCTGAAGGTAGGTTCTCTTATATCGAATATCTGCATCGCATTCTTCTGTCGTAACGAATCTGGTTGCTACCTGGATGGCATCCGCACCAAGGTGGAAGGCATGATCTGCCTGTTCCCTGCTGCTGATTCCGCCAGCCAGAGCTACCGGAATATATTTTTGTGCCTTTTCGGCAAATTCCTTTACCGTATCCAGGATCCGTTTCACTTCTTCATCAAAATTTTTCTTTTTCTCCTGCATATATTCTATCAGCTGCTCCGTGGAAAATCCCAGATGACCGCCAGCCAGTGGTCCTTCTATCACCACCAGATCCGGCAGCCGATGATATTTTCTGTCCCAGTACTTTAAAATCAGACGGGCAGAACGTTCCGATGAGACAATTGGAGCCAGCGCTGTCTTTGCGTTTTCTGTAAGAGCCGGTAAATCCATGGGCAGTCCCGCACCGGACACAATCAGATCTGCACCAGCCTGTACTGCTTCTCTGACATAACGCTCATAGTGACGCATGGCAACCATAATATTAAATCCAATCACACCTTCCGGTGCAGTCTGTCTGGCTTTTTCATACTCCTGATGCATGGCACGCACATTGGCTTCTTCTGTATTTTCATCAAAATCCGGTTCACGAAACCCGATCTGTGCCGCAGAGATCATCCCAACGCCACCACATTTTGCCACGGCACCGGCCAGGTTTCCCAGGCTGATGCCAATTCCCATGCCACCCTGTAGAATGGATTTTTGCGCAATTCGCTCTCCTATCTTTAACTGTCTGTCCATATTCCTCTCCTCTACATTTTCCGGAATCTCTGATAGCGATGCTCTGTCAGTTCTTCTTCCAACATGTTTCCATATTGATTCAGGAATCGTTTTATCTCCTCTTCCATTGGACCGGTCACAAGATACAGATTTTCCCTGGTAAAGCCTTCTGGCTCGGAAATCACGTTATCCACAATTCCCTGCTCTTTTAAACAATCCGATGTGAGTTTCATTACTTTTGCAGCTTCTTTTGCTTTTGTACTGTCTTTCCACAGAATGCTGGCAAAGCCTTCCGGTGATAAAATGGAATAGATGGCGTTTTCCAGCATCCACACTTCATCAGAGGTTGCCAGAGCCAGTGCTCCGCCACTGCCGCCTTCTCCAATAATTACGGTCAGGATCGGGACCTTCAGAGCCGACATCTCATAAATATTCCGTGCAATGGCTTCCCCCTGTCCACGTTCCTCTGCCTCAATTCCACAAAAAGCTCCCGGTGTATCCACAAAACAGATCACCGGTCTGTGAAACTTTTCTGCCTGTTTCATCAGGCGCAGCGCTTTACGGTAGCCATCCGGCTTCGGCATGGCAAAATTGCGCTGTATATTTTCTCTGGTACTGCTGCCTTTTTCCTGTGCAATGACCGTTACTGTCCGCTCTCCAAAGGAAGCAATTCCACCAATGATGGCAGGATCATCCCCATACAGACGATCCCCGTGAAATTCCTGAAAATTCGTAAATAATGCCTGGATATAGTCACTTCCAACCGGGCGGTCTTTCTTTCTGGAAAGCAGCACACGGTCCCAGGCCTCTTTTTTCTGTACTGATACATGAGATTTCTCAGTTCGATCTTCCGATACCTTCGATTCCGCCACTTTCTGGCTTTGTTCCTCCCAGGCTGCTTTGCCATGCATCTGCAGCAGATCTCCCAGCACTTTTCGCATCCGTGACCGCTCTACAATCGCATCCAGGAATCCATGTTCCAGCAGAAATTCTGCTCTCTGGAATCCTTTTGGCAGCTTCTGACGGATGGTCTGTTCAATGACACGTGGTCCTGCAAATCCAATCAGTGCGCCTGGCTCTGCCAGAATAATATCCCCCAACATGGCAAAACTGGCCGTCACTCCTCCTGTGGTTGGATCCGTCAGCACACTGATATAAAGCAGTCCCGCATCACTGTGACGCTTCAACGCTGCGGAGGTCTTTGCCATCTGCATCAGCGAAGTAATCCCCTCCTGCATTCTGGCTCCTCCTGAACAGCAGAACAGAATCACCGGAAGCTGTTCTTCCGTAGCCCGTTCCACAGCACAGGCAATTTTTTCTCCAACATTTTCTCCCATACTGGCCATCAAAAAACGGCCATCGCATACTCCAATGACCGTTTCTGTTCCATGAATGCTTCCCTTTCCGGTCACAACCGCTTCATCCAGCCCGGTTCTGGCTTTCATAGCAGCCAGTTTCTCCGGGTATCCACGATACTCCATCGGATTCTGCTCCGGCATAGTCTCATTCCATTCCTGAAAGCTGCCTTCATCCAGAATCATGTCCAGGCGCCGGTATGCAGGCACATGAAAATAGCCTCCACATTTGGGACAGATATAGTATCCCTGTTCTGCCTCTTCTGCTATGATCGCTTTCCCACACTGATTGCATTTTCGCATCAGCCCTTCCGGCACTTCCGGGCCGGTCTGTCTGTGTGCAATCCGTTTCATGGAAGTGCCGCGGTTTTTCTTAAACATATTATCCAGTTTCATAATGATATCCTTCTGATAAAGTCTGTGTCTGTAGTTCCATTTACAAAATCCGGATGGGTGACGATTCCATACTGATAATCCACATTCGTATCAATTCCTTCGATAATCACTTCGCCAAGTGCGCTGCGCAGCTTATCTATGGCTTCTTTCCGATTGTGTGCCCATACAATCAGCTTGGCAATCATGGAATCGTAATATGGCGTGATGGTATAGCCGCTGTAAATGGCTGTATCGATCCGTACTCCTTTTCCACCTGGAAGATACATATCCTGAATCGTTCCCGGTGACGGCCGGAAATGCTTTTCCGGGTTTTCCGCATTAATACGGCATTCAATGGCATGACCGGTGATGTGAATATCCTTCTGGGTAAACTGAAGCGGTTCTCCTGCAGCAATGCGGATCTGCGCTTTGATCAGATCAATGCCTGTCACACATTCCGTTACCGGATGTTCCACCTGAATACGTGTATTCATTTCCATAAAATAAAAACTGCCATTTGGCTCCAGAAGGAACTCGATCGTTCCGGCATTGGTATAACCTGCCGCCATGGCTGCTTTCACAGCAGCATCTCCCATCTTTGCCCGTAAATCTTCTGACAGAGCCGGAGAAGGTGATTCTTCAATCAGCTTCTGGTGATTCCTCTGGATCGAACAGTCACGCTCTCCCAGATGTACCACATTACCATACCTGTCTGCAAGAATCTGAAATTCAATATGCCGCGGATGCAGCACCAGATGTTCCAGATACATGGTGTTGTCATGAAAAGCATTTTCTGTCTCTTTTTGTGCCATCTGAAATGCGGCTTCAAACTCTTCCGGTGTATAGACTTCCCTCATGCCTTTTCCGCCGCCCCCAAGGGCTGCCTTAATCATGATCGGGTATCCGATCTCCTCTGCCAGCCTTTTTCCTTCTTCTGCTGTATACACGGCTTCCTGACTTCCAGGAATCACTGGTACTCCAGCTGCAATCATGGTATTTCTGGCTTCCTGTTTATTCCCCAGTCTGGCAATCGTCCCGGAATCCGGCCCAATAAACGTGATGTTGCACTGTTCACAAAGTTCTGCAAACCTGCTGTTTTCAGACAGAAATCCAAATCCTGGGTGAATGGCATCCGCTCCGCTGACGATGGTTGCACTGATGATGCGCTCCATATCCAGATAGCTTTCGGAAGAAGCTGCCGGCCCGATACAGATGGCTTCATCTGCCAGTTTTGTGTGCAGTGCTTCTTTGTCTGCTTCCGAATACACCGCCACCGTCTCGATCCCCATTTCCCGGCATGCACGTATAATGCGAACCGCAATCTCCCCGCGGTTGGCAATGAGTATTTTCTTCATCGCATATTTCCTCTTCTTATCCCACCATAAAGGTCAATTCTGCACTGACTACTACTTTTCCATCTACGGAAGCCACTGCTTCTCCCACGCCTACCGGTCCTTTGGACTTGATAATCCGGGTCTCCAGGCGCAGTTTATCTCCCGGCACGACTTTTCCACGAAACTTGCACTTTTGAATTCCGCCAAAATATGCCGTCTTTCCTTTGTTTTCTTCCATACTTAAAATAGCCACTGCTCCTGCCTGAGCCAGAGCTTCCACGGTGAGCACCCCAGGCATCACCGGTTCCTGTGGAAAATGTCCGGCAAAAAATTCTTCCCGATAAGATACGCATTTGTATGCAATGGCATACTGTCCCGGTTCATAATCTTCTACATAATCCAACAGTAAAAATGGATGCCGGTGAGGAATGATCTGCTGGATCTGCTTAATATCTAAATGTTTCATACTCTGTCCTTTTGTTACTATTCTAATCGGAACAATGGCTGACCATATTCTACCGGCTGGCCATTTTCCACGAATATCTCTGTTATAGTTCCGTCATAATCACTTTCGATCTCGTTCATCAGCTTCATAGCCTCTACGATAGCCAGTACCTGGCCTTTTCTGACGGTGTCTCCCACCTGCACAAAAGCCTCTGCATCTTCTGCCGGTGCGGCATAAAATACCCCTACCAGAGGAGAGGTGATTACTTTTTTTGTTTCTGTCACTGGCTGATTCTGCTCTGTATGATCAGAAGTACGGTTCTCTGTCACCTGTTCCGTCTGCTGAATCACAGTTTTTCCCTGCTTCTTTTCCAGTCTGACTGTCATACCGCTTTCTTCATAGGAAAATCCGGTCAAATTCGATGCAGAGACAGTATTGACCAGTCGAATCATCTGTTCAATATCCATGTTCGGCTCCTTTCCGGTCTGTTATCCTCTGTATTTCTTCAAAACTAATGACGCATTGTGTCCGCCAAATCCCAGAGAATTCGTCATGACACAGTTCAGTTCTTTTTCTACTGGTGCCCCTAAGGTATAATTCAGATCGCATTCCGGATCCGTTTCCGTCGTTCCCACCGTCTGATGAATATAGCTGTCTTCTATGGATTTCACACAGGTGACAAATTCTACGCCGCCGGCCGCCCCAAGAAGGTGGCCAATCATGGACTTGGTGGAATTGATATACAGATCTTTTGCTGCATCCCCAAAGGCCAGCTTCACTGCTCTGGTTTCAAACAGATCATTATGGTGCGTACTGGTTCCATGGGCATTGATATAGTCCACTTCTTCAGGCTTTACTCCTGCCTCTTTCATGGCATATTCCATGGCTTTGGCCGCACCGCTTCCGTCCTCACATGGAGAAGTAATATGGTAAGCATCCCCGGTGGCCCCATAGCCTGCCAGTTCTGCATAAATATGTGCATTTCTGGCCAGCGCATGCTCCAGTTCTTCCAGTACCACCACGCCAGCTCCTTCTCCCAGAACAAATCCACTGCGGTCTTTGTCAAATGGGATGGATGCCCGGGCAGGATCTGTGGACGTAGTCAGTGCTGTCAGATTGGTAAATCCGGCAATAGCTGTTGGCGTGATACTGCTCTCTGTTCCCCCTGCCAGCATTACCTCCGCATCTCCATACTGAATGGCTCGAAGTGCATCCCCGATACAGTTGGTACCGGAAGCACAGGCTGTCACCACATTGGTACACTTCCCTTTCAGGCCCAGCTGAATAGATACATTTCCTGCTGCCATATTGGAGATCATCAGTGGCACCATGAGCGGGTTCACCCGTCCAGGTCCTTTTGTCAGGATCTTTTCATATTCTTTTTCAATGATGCTTAAGGATCCGATTCCTGATCCGATGGTGACACCCACACGAAACGGATCTTCCTGTTCCATATCAAGTCCGGCATCTTCAAGCGCCTCTTTTGACGCTGCTACCGCAAACTGGGAAAAGGTCTCCATTCTGCGGGCTGCTCTTGCATCCATGCGTTCTTTCGCATCAAAGTCCTTCACTTCTGCTGCCAGTTTTACTTTATAATTGGTTGTATCAAATTTTGTAATTGCTCCTATCCCGACTGTTCCTGCTTTGATGGAATGCCAGAATGCATCCACCGTATTCCCGATGGGCGTCACAGCACCCAGGCCGGTTACTACGACTCGTCTTTTCATATTTAAATCATCCCTCCGTCTACATGCAGTACCTGTCCGGTGATATAGCGGGCATCCTCGGATGCCAGAAACGCCACAGCCGCAGCTACATCCTCCGGCTTTCCGAACGTCCCCATAGGGATCTGTTTTCTGCTGTTTTCTTTTACTGCATCACTTAGTACTGCTGTCATATCCGTGTCAATAAATCCCGGTGCAACGGCGTTGACTGTGATACCTCTGGAAGCCAGTTCCTTCGCTGCCGACTTTGTCAGACCGATGACACCAGCCTTAGATGCTGCATAGTTCGCCTGTCCCGCATTTCCTGCCACGCCTACCACAGATGCCATATTGATGATATGCCCCTTTTTCTGCTTTAACATGTAGCGGGATGCAAAACGGATCATATGAAAGGTTCCCTTTAAATTGGTATCGATGACACGGTCAAAATCTTCTTCTGACATACGCATCAACAGGCCGTCTCTGGTAATTCCTGCATTATTCACCAACACATCAATGTGACCATTTTCTTCTATTACTTTTTCCACAAACCGCTGACAGCTGTCGAACTCTGCAACATTGCATTGATAAATTTCCGCCTGACCGCCTGTCTGCTCAATCTGATTCTTTACTTCTATAGCTGCCGCTTCTGAGCCATTATAATTGATGATGACTTTGTAACCGTCCCCGGCCAGACGCAGGGCAATCGCTTTTCCAATTCCTCTGGAAGCACCGGTAACTACTGCTATTTTCTGTTCTGACATATCTGCTCCAAATCTTCCCAACAAGATACATGATGTACCTGCACATTTCTATTTATTTTCTTTAAAAATCCTTCCAGGGTCTTTCCCGGTCCGATTTCCACAAAGGTATCCACACCACTTTTCAACATATATTCCATGCTCTGCATCCAACGTACCGGCGAATACATCTGTCGTACCAGAAGCTCCGGAATCTCCGATGCATCGGTAATCTCACAGGCATTCACATTTGTCACATACGGAATCTGCAGTCTCTGAAATGTTACCTGCTCCAGTTCCTGTCTCAATGCAGCTCCTGCCGGTTCCAGCATCGGGGAATGAAAAGGCCCACTGACATTCAGCATCAGTGTCCGTCTGGCTCCGATCTCTTTTAACCGGGCAGCTGCCATCTCTACTGCAGCTGTTTTTCCGGTGATCACGATCTGCCCCGGGCAGTTGTAGTTTGCGATGGTAACATCCGGGATCTCATTCAGAACTTCTTCGATCTTCTTTTCATCCAATGCCAGAATGGCACACATGGCACCTTCCCCTGCCGGTACCGTATTCTGCATCAGCATACCTCTTTTTCGTACCAGCCGAATGGCATCCAGATCGCTCATGGCACCTGCTGCTGCAATGGCTGCATATTCTCCCAGACTCAGACCTGCAGTGATATCCGGCTTTACGCCACGGCTCTCCAGTTCCCGGCACATGGCCAGATAAGTCGTCACCAACGCTGCCTGGGTATATTCTGTCTGATCCAGTCTGGCATTTTCTTCGAAGCAAAGAGCTTTCATATCCAGCCCCAGTGCTTCACTGGCTTTCTCAAACAGATTTGCTGCCTGTGAACTGTTCTCATAAAAGTCTTTTCCCATGCCACATTTCTGAACACCCTGTCCTGGGAAAAGAAACGCTGTTTTACTCATACATTCCCGTTCCTTTCAACAGTGCATCCGTCTCTGTCACCAGCTTCTGAATCAGTTCCTGACAGGATAACTTCTCTTTCACCAGCCCGGCAATCTGTCCGGACATCACGCTGCCATTTTTCACATCGCCTTCCACTACCGCTTTCCGCAGTCCGCCAAGTGCCAGAAGTTCCAGTTCTTCCATACTGGCTCCTGCATTTTCCAGTTCCAGATATTTCTTTGTCATATCATTTCGCAGGGCACGTACCGGATGACCGGTGGTTCTTCCGGTTACTCTGGTATCAATGTCTTTGGCACGAATGATCATGTCTTTATAGTTCTCATGTACCTGCGATTCTGTCGTTACGACAAAATGTGTTCCCATCTGCACACCTCTGGCGCCCAGCATAAAGGCCGCAGCAATGCCTCTGCCATCACCGATTCCTCCGGCTGCAATTACCGGAATCTCCACGGCATCCACCACCTGTGGTACCAGCGTCATGGTAGTGCTTTCGCCTACATGGCCGCCGGATTCACAGCCTTCTGCAACCACCGCATCGGCACCTGCCCGCTGCATTCTCTTTGCCATGGCCACAGAAGCCACAACAGGAATCACTTTTACTCCGGCTTCTTTCCACATCTTCATATATTTTTCTGGACTTCCGGCACCGGTGGTCACCACCTTCACGCCTTCTTCCACAATGACTTTTGCCACATCATCTGCATAAGGACTCATGAGCATAATGTTCACACCAAATGGTTTATCTGTCAGTGCCTTCGCCTTCTGAATCTGTTCTCTGACCCAGTCCGCCGGTGCACTGGCTGCACCGATCAGCCCAAGTCCGCCAGCTTCTGATACAGCTGCCGCCAGATGATGTTCCGCTACCCAGGCCATGCCGCCCTGAATGATCGGGTATTCGATTCCAAGTAATTCTGTAATCTCTGTCTTCATATCAAAAAAACCTCTCGTCTTATTGATGCTCCTCTACGTATTTCGCAACGGCTCCAACCGTTGTCAGTGTCTCCAGATCTTCCGTTGGAATCTCCACTCCGAACTCTTCTTCCAGTGCCATCACCAGCTCAAACAGATCCAGGGAATCTACGCCCAGATCTTCTTTAAAAGAAGCTTCCTCTGTGATGGTGTTGATATCAATATTTAAGTTTTCTGCGATCATTTCTCTGATTTTTTCAAACATGTTTCTAATCTCCTTTTTTCTATTTTGGGGTTACCACTCAAGAATACTGGCTCCCCAGGTCAATCCCGCCCCAAATCCGGCGAGTATGATCTTCTGTCCTTTTTGAAGTCTTTGATCCCGGTTCATTTCATCCAGCAGAATCGGTATGCTGGCCGATGAGGTATTGCCATATTCCTGCATATTCATCGGGAATTTTTCCAATGGCTGCTGCAGATGCCTGCTGACTGCTTCTACGATCCGACGGTTGGCCTGATGCAAGATTATCCAGTCAATATCTTCCAATCTCAATCCGTTCTTATCCAGCACTTCACGAATCACTCCCGGCACCTGGCGCACAGCAAATTTGAATACCGCCTGTCCATCCATCTGCATCTGATATTCTTCCGAATGAGACATCTGCCATTCTTTTGCTCCGTCAAGATAGCTTCTGCATCTGAGTGCCTCTCCTCTGCTTCCATCGGAATGTGCTGCCGGTAGAAAGCCTGTACCTTCTTCAGACCGCAAAACTGCTGCCCCTGCTCCATCTCCAAACAAAATGCAGGTTCCTCGATCCTTCCAGTTCACCAGATGAGACAGGCATTCACTTCCGATGATCAGTGCACTCCGATAGATACCGGTCTGAAGATAGGCCTGAGCATTCTGATAAGCCAGTACAAATCCGGTACATGCAGCGCTTAAGTCATAACATATGGCATTCACTGCACCGATCTTTTGCTGTACCTCACAGGCTACACCGGGAAGCACCACATTGGAAGAAATCGTGGACACAATCACCAGATCAATCTCTGCTGCTGACATCCCTGACTGCTTTAAAGCTTTCTGTGCCGCTTCCACAGCCAGAGACACACAGGTCTCCTCCTTTGCGATATGTCTTCGGACAATACCGGTACGTTCACGGATCCACTCATCACTGGTATCCACGATTTGAGACAGATCATCATTATCCAGAACCTTTGTCGGAACCGCAGATCCCGTTCCGCATATTACTGCTTTCATGAAAGTCTCCTTCTCGTATATGTGTATTCATATATTTGAGTCTCATATATTTTTAAATTAAATATATTTGACTTTCAAAGTATATATGCAGATATTTCGTTTGTCAAGTAGTTTTATTATCAAAATAATAGTTTCTTAAGAAAAAAGCCAGAAAACACCGTCCCCATTGACCTAGAAAAGCCCCCGCTTTCGCGAGAGCTTTTCATTTATCCAAATACTTGGGAGGTTGGATTCTATTTTATAATTTTTTATTCTACATCTTCCAGTGCTTCGAAGTCTTCTTCACCAGTACGAATCTTTACGACTCTGTCAACATTGTATACAAAGATCTTGCCATCTCCGATGTGGCCTGTGTACAGGGTCTTCTTTGCGGCTTCGATGACATCTTCTACTGGAATAGATGCTACGATCACTTCGACTTTTACCTTTGGAAGCAGGGTGGCATCGACTTCAGCACCACGATACATCTCGCCTGCACCTTTCTGGATACCACAGCCCATTACCTGTGTGACAGTCATACCAGTTACACCGAGGTCGTTCATAGCCTTTCTCAGAGCATCGTAACGGGACAATCTTGCAATAATAACCACTTTGTGGATACCAGTATCTGCCACCGGTGCGGTGTTGACCACTTTGACAGCGGCATCTTTCTGTGCTTTTGTTGCAGTTTCGTACTCATCAGAACCGATCTGTGTACGGTCATTTACTTCCATGATCATAGTGTTGGATACATCCATGATGGAGAAGCCAGCGTACGCACTTGTCAGGCCATGTTCCATAGCATCCAGTCCGACGATTTCTTCTTCTTCGCTAACACGAAGTCCGAAAATGGCTTTGATAATCAGGTAAGCAATGGTAATCGTTACTGCAGTCCAGGCTGCTGTAGCCAGCATACCTTCCAGCTGTAATCCCAGCTGATGGAAACCGCCGCCGTAGAAAAGTCCTTTTCCTGCGATCTGGTTAGCACCAAAGTTCACACCGTCTCCATAGCCTCTTGCAAATGCAGGAGCTGTATCAGTTGCAAATAAACCAACTGCGATGGTTCCCCAGATACCATTTAAACAGTGTACTGCTACGGCACCTACCGGGTCATCAATACGAAGTACATAATCCAGAAGCCATACACCAAATACAACCAGGACACCTGCTACAGCACCGATGATGATGGCACCAAAAGCATCACATACATCGCAAGGTGCGGTAATGGCTACCAGACCTGCCAGAGATGCATTCAGACACATGGATACATCTGGTTTGCCATATTTGATCCAGGTAAAAATCATACAAACAACAGTTGCAATAGCTGGTGCAATAGTAGTTGTTACAAAGATAGAACCAAGTTCTGCTACAGATGTAGCTGCTGCACCGTTAAATCCGTACCAGCCAAGCCAGAGAATGAATACACCCAGGCATCCAAGTGGAAGGTTATGTCCAGGGAATGCATTGACTTTCGTGATCTTTCCGGATTTATCTTTTGTGAATTTACCAATACGAGGACCAAGCATTGCTGCACCGATCAGGGCTGAGATACCACCTACCATGTGGATGCAGTTGGAACCTGCAAAATCATGGAATCCGATCTGTGCCAGCCAGCCGCCGCCCCAGGTCCAGTGTGCTTCGATTGGGTAGATCACTGCGGAGATAATAGCAGAGTAAACACAGTAGGAAATAAATTTTGTTCTTTCAGCCATGGCACCGGATACGATGGTGGCTGTAGTTGCACAGAATACCAGGTTGAATACGAAGTTGGACCAGTCAAATTCTGCGTAATTTGTGAAAATATCAAATCCCGGTTTCCCGATAATTCCCAGCCAGTCTTCGCCGAGAAATAATCCAAAACCAATCAAAATGAATACAACCGTGCCGATACAGAAGTCCATCAGGTTCTTCATCAGGATGTTACCTGTATTCTTCGCTCTGGTGAAACCTGCTTCTACCATGGCGAATCCTGCCTGCATCCAGAATACCAGTGCGGCACCGATCAGGAACCAGACGCCGTATACTTCACCGGAAATTGCACTTAAAATTTCTTGTGTCATAATTTTCTCCTCCTCTTTCCCCATATTCCAGAACCTTTCCGACCCTTGAAGCTCCCCTCCCAGGAACAGGTTTCTTCTGATACGAAAAAAGCGAACCGCAGGCAACTGGCTGAAATCTCTTTCACCGCCAAACACCTTCGTTTCGCTTCTCTGTCATATGGATTAGAAAAAGCGCCATAGACCTTTGATCTATAGCGCCTTTGCTTTTATGTACTGCATGATACCACCCTGAAACTGAAAAGTCAATGCAGATTTTATACTTTTTTTAGATTTGTCTGGTTTGGAGAATTTTGCCTGTAATTCAACAGAACAAATCCACAAAATCACAATAATCGAATTTTTGAATTAAATTACACCTCAAACAATAAATCGCCGTAAGATGGCATTGGCCACATCTCTTTGTCCACGATCATCTCCAGCTCATCCACTGGTACACGCAATGCTTCCATAGCGGTGCAGACTTCTTCGTAATAATATACTGCCTGCTCTCTGCCAGCCTCCATCTCCGTGGCACGATCGGTCACCTCAGTCAATTTTGTCAGTCTCTTCTTCGTCTCTGACAGGAGATGTGCAGATTCACGGAGCATATCCATCGGTACGTCGGTCTCTACACCTGTCTGATTCATGGTATTGACCGTATCGGACAGACTCTTGTTGAAGCGCAGTACTGCCGGAATAATATGCTTGCTGGCAATATCAATCATGGCCCTGGCTTCGATATTGATGGCCTTGGAATAGCCCTCATACTGTATCTCCGCACGGGACTCCAGCTCAGTTCTGGTAAATACATGGAACTTTTCAAACAGATTTACTGCCTTTTCTGTTACCAGCGCAGGAATCGCATCTACCATGGACTTGATATTTGGAAGACCGCGGCGCTCTGCTTCTGCTACCCATTCCTCTGAGTAACCATTGCCATTAAAGACAATTCTCTGATGCTCACTGGCATACTTTTTGATCAGGTCATGCACTGCCACGGAGACATCCTCTGCCTTTTCCAACACATCGCAGGCATCGGAAAATGCCTCGGCTACGATGGTGTTGAGCACTACATTACATTCCGCTACAGAGTCTCTGGAACCAACCATACGGAATTCGAACTTATTACCGGTGAAAGCGAACGGTGACGTACGGTTACGGTCTGTTGCATCCTTAGCAAAATCAGGCAGAGTCTTTACGCCAGTATGTAAAGTACCTCCCTTTAAGCTATGAGTTGCTTCTCCGGTATCAATCAGCTGTGTCAGCACATCCTGCAGCTGATCTCCCAGAAATACAGAAATAATCGCTGGTGGTGCTTCATTGGCTCCCAGACGGTGGTCATTTCCCACATCGGCCGCAGATTCACGCAGCAGATCTGCATGTTTGTCTACAGCACGTAAAATACAGGTCAAGATCAGTAAAAACTGGATATTCTCATGAGGCGTCTTGCCCGGATCCAGGAGATTAATACCGTCATCAGTGGTCAGGGACCAGTTGTTATGCTTACCAGAACCATTCACTCCGGCAAATGGCTTTTCATGGAGCAGACACTGCAGACCATGTTCCTCAGCCACACGCTTCAGTGTCTCCATGATGATCTGGTTGTGATCTGCTGCTACGTTACACTCTGCATAGATCGGTGCCAGTTCATGCTGAGCCGGAGCTACTTCATTATGCTGTGTCTTGGCAGATACTCCCAGCTTCCACAGTTCTTTATTCACATCTTTCATAAAAGCTGCGATACGGGGACGGATAACACCAAAGTAATGATCATCCAGCTCCTGTCCCTTAGGAGGCATCGCGCCAAATAAGGTACGACCAGTGAAGATCAGGTCTTTTCTCTTCAGATACTTGGCACGGTCTACGATAAAATACTCCTGTTCTACACCAACAGATGGTTTCACCTTGCGGGATGTGGTATTGCCCAGAACTCTTAAAAGACGCAATGTCTGAGCCTGAATGGCTTCCATCGAACGAAGCAGCGGTGTCTTCTGATCCAGTGCTTCTCCTGTGTAAGAACAAAATGCAGTCGGGATACAGAGAATCGCTCCTGCAGCATCCTGTCTGACAAATGCAGGTGATGTACAATCCCAGGCTGTATAGCCTCTCGCTTCAAAAGTGGCACGTAAGCCCCCAGACGGGAAGGATGATGCATCCGGTTCTCCCTTGATCAGTTCTTTTCCGGAAAACTCCAGCTGTACAGAGCCGTCAGCCTTTGGCGCTGTGATAAAAGCGTCATGTTTTTCTGCAGTAAATCCAGTCAGTGGCTGGAACCAGTGTGTGTAATGTGTCGCACCCTTTTCGATTGCCCATTCTTTCATTGCACCTGCAACAACCTCTGCAATCATCGGATCCAGTTCTTTTCCATCGTCAATGGTCTTGTGAAGTTCCTTGTACACTTTTTTCGGGAGCTTTTCCAGCATCACTTTGTCATTAAAGACATTCTCACCAAATAACTCCTGTACATTTATGATTTCGCCCATATGTCCTCCTTACACCTTTGTTCGCAGTTTTTTCTATGAAGAATCATACTCGATTTATACCAAAAATGCAAGAGGTCACTGCAAGGGAATTACAGTGACCTCTCTTTATGTATTTATTGATTATCTGATTGGCTTATTTTAAGACTAACCGATATAGTCAGAAGCTGATGTCGGTGTTCTGTAGTTTACATCAGATACGATGATACCTGTGGTAGAACTGCTGGCATGTACCACCTGTCCATTACCAATGTACATACTTACATGTCCGATACCGTAATCTCCGCTTCCTGAGTAGAATAACAGATCGCCTGGCTCCAGCTGGCTTAAGTCAACGGACTTGCCACCCTGAGACTGTGCTCCGGCTGTTCTGCTGATGTTAATACCAAAGTTTCCAAGTACAGACTGTGTAAATCCGGAACAGTCTGTTCCATTTGTCAGGGAAGTACCACCGTATACATACGGGTTACCCACAAACTGTAATGCATAATCTACAATCTGCTGTCTCAGGGAAGAAGAACTGCTGTCAGTTGTATTTGTCACTTCTGAAGTATCAATTCCTGCTCCCGCTACTGTATCATAAACTGTCTGATCTGCCGCTGCCGCTTCATCCTGTGCTGTCTGAGTCTGATTTGCTGCTGTCTGTGCATCTGCTGCTGTCTGCTGTGCATAAGCCTCTGCATTGGCAATGGTATCTGCATCTCCTGAACTGTAAGCTTCATCCAATGCTGCCTGTGCATCCGCTGCTACCTGTTCTGCATAAGCCTGATCTGCTGCTGCCTGGTCCGCTGCTGCCTGTGCCTGGTCTGCATAATCACTCTGGCTCTGAAGGTATTCGATCCATGCCTGATTCTGTGCTTCCCATTCAGCCTGCTCTGCTGCTAACTGTTCCTGATACAGTCTTTCCTGCTCATCCAGCCATGCCTGGTATGCTGCCTCTTCTTCTGCAATTCTTGCTTCTGCTTCCTCGTGTGTCTCACCCTGTGGAAGATAGGATGCATAGCTTACATAATCTGCGCTTACATATCCTTCTGTAGATCCTGTGGAAATCTTTGCCCATCCACCCAGGTCTTCTTCCAGATATACGATCTGGTCTGCTGTCACCGTATCTACTACGTCTGCATCCTCAGACGGTTCGGAACGAACCATCAGTGCTTCTGCATTGACCTGTGCTACCGGTGTTGCTGCCTGCTCTACTACTGCCGCTGCATCTGCTCCTGTGGTCATCAGATACTTGGCTACATATCCGGTACAGTTACCAGACTGAATATAATACCAGTCGCCTTCTTCTCCAAGGATGGTCGCACAGTTGTTCTCATATAAATATCCGACTACATCAGAGTTCGCATCTGCATTCGCTCTGATATTGAAAAACGTCTCGTCTCCAGGCTGTGCCACTGCAACAGTACCGATCAGACTACTGTCCTGTGCTGCCTCTGCGGACTCTGTATTCTCTTCAGATGCCGTACCTTCTGTCGTGCTCTCTGTCTCTTCTGTCTTCTGTGTATCTTCTGCTGCCGCTTCCTTTACATTAGCAGTTGTGCTGACACCTACCAGATTCGTTCCAGCTGCAAAAGCTGCCATAGAACTGCTTCCTGCCAGCATACTGCCTGTCACAAAACAAGCTGCTGCTCTCATTACATGCTTTTTCATTCCCTTGTTCATCAAAATCAATCCTCCAAATACCCAATCAATAAATACGAAATACATCCAATCAATACATAAATATTACATAAATGTTACATTTATTACGTTCACATCTTAACATATGGGAATTGGTTTGTCAACAAGTTTTACATTTTTTTTAAGTTTCATGGAAATTCAGCTTATTCTGTAACATCTTTGTTACATTTTGAATTTATTTTACCAGTCCAGAAGTTTTTGCAGATACTGTCCTACCACATTGGAAAAATTACGAATGTCCTTAATATAAGCAAAGTCTTTTCCAAAGATTCGCTTCTCAGCCTGGAGATCCTGCTCTTTACCCGCAAATACCCCCAGCACGTACACACCTTTATTCCTTGCCTTCCGCACTTCCTGGGCGGTATCCTTTACTGCATAATCTCCACAATACGGCTTTGGATTTCTGCTGTTCGGCCGGTTCACCACCACATCATTGGGACGGCCATCACTTAAGACAATTAAGATTTTATTTTCCTCTTCCCGCTGCAGCAGGGAATCTGCCGCTGCCCGGATGGCCAGACCATCCCTGTTATTAGAAGAGGTGGTATACTGTAAAATTTTCCGGTTTTCACTTTTAGGCGCATCGTATTCCCGGAACCGCTGCATGACAGTATAATCCCAGAACGTGCAGAAGCTCATCACCCGGTGAGGAATCTGTACATTGCTCAGTGCCTCACTGATGATAAAAGCCTGCAGCGCTACCTGGCTCTGACGGTCTCTCTGGGAACCGCTGGCATCCATCAGGATGTCCACTACAAAATCGGTCTCATTCTGGCGAATCACACGCCGGAACAATTTCGTATCCTCCGTTCTTCCCAGCTTCCACAATCTGGATGGGATAATACTTCCATACTCCGCCAGCAATTCCTCCTGCTGGGTCCTTGTAACCAGTGAGCGCTTCAGATTATGCGTCATGATATCTACATTTCGTTTCACCATGTTCTTGCTGTTACGTAACAGCAGAAGATTTCGATCGGTCTGTTTCTTTGCGTTCACATACTGAGCATTGATCAGTACCGGATTCTCCAGAATGCCATCCGTATAATACAGACTGCAGTCTGCATGAGCACCATTGCAGAGTCGCCGGTCTGTTCTCTTCTGCTCTGCTTCTGATAAATAGGACTTTCCAAAATTCAGCTGCATATAACTGTTCATTTTCTCCAGCGCTTTTTCATCCAGTACCACGACACTCTTTTTCTTCGGTCCATCCTGTTTCTTTTCTTCCGCTGAATCTTTTTCCTCCAGACTGACCACCTGCTGATTCACCTGATCTACCATCTGCTCCAAAACTGATTCATACATCTCTTCATCCAGGAAATCCTGCCAGGTAGCTTCTGCCAGCTCTTCTATCGAAGTATTCAGTACAAATTCCAGATCTCCATGTTTTCGTTCAAAAGAACGGTCAATAGCAAAATTATAGATCCGGTCAACTGCCCGAATAATCTCCATGGTATCGGATGCCTCTTCCAGCGGATAGAGTACATCCAGCACATCCTGAATTCTTTTTTCAGCAGTTCCCTTTCCGTTTAAGAACTGACGGATAAGCTCCAGCTTCACTCTTCCGATAAAAGAATCATTCATTTTACGGAAATCTTTATCCAGCATTGCTTCAAATGCCTTCCTGCGAATGTTACATACACCCGGTCTCTCTTCCACAATCTTCTGATATACTGCCAGATCCACACAGATCTGTGCAATATTCATCAGAACCGGCTCTTCGACTCCATAAAACAGCTTTTTCACAATATACATCGAGAGTGCATTGGTATCAAAATATTTGGCAAATGCTCCCTGCTTGATGGCATCGTACAGGGAAATATATTTGCTTTTGGAAAACGAGGCTACATCCAGCCTGGTATTCAGTGCATAGTCTCCACTCACTGTCCACATCAGATTACGAATGCGGTTCTCGATCTCCATTTCATACTCTTCTATTTCATAAAAAATTTCCTGCATAATAACCTATATACCTTTCTGTTTATCACTTCTATTATAATAGAAAGATTGCCTTTGCGCATCCTCCCATGTTAAAATGTGGAAAGAATCTTATACGAAAGGATCTTATCATGAAAAAGCATACCCGTATTTTACTTTTTTAATTTCTCCTGGTTCTGATTCTTCTGACTGCTTTTCCTGTTATCTCCAATGCTGCTTCGAAGTCTCCCCGCAACAAACTGGTAACCGAACAGGGAACTTCTTACTATTATAATCACAAAGGGAAAATAGTCAGGGATCGTATGATTACATGGAAAAAGAATACCTACTATTTTGACAAAAACGGACAGATGTACCGGAACCGTACTTTCTCTTATCAGGGACACGTTTACCATGCCAGAAATAGCGGTGCTCTCGCCAGAAACACCTGGATCGACGGATATTACTATAACAGTTACGGACAGCGTACCGGAAAGCCTTTTAACAGTTCTTCTTCTGGAACAGCCTCTTCTATTCTGAATAAGAAGCCGCAGAAAAAAGTAATCTCCATGAAGAACATCCGTCAGAATCCTCAGCTGCCTACCGGCTGTGAATCGGTTGCGCTTACCATTGTTCTGAAACATATGGGCTTTCCTTTATCCAAAACAACGATCGCTTCCAAATATCTGTCCAGAAGTAGTTCCAACTTTGTAACAAAGTTCTGGGGAAATCCATTCAGTGGATCTGGTGGTGGAATCTATGCTCCAGGTCTGACCATCACAGCCAATAAATACCTGAAAGCAAAAAAATCCGCCAAACGGGCTTATGATCTTACCGGCATTCGTTTTTCTGATCTGTATACCTATCTGGATAACAATATCCCGGTGATCGTCTGGAACTCTATGTATATGCGCAATCCGGTTGCCGTACATTCTTATCGCTACGCTGGCAAGACCTGGCACTTCTACCGTTCAGAGCACTGCGTTGTTCTGTGCGGTTATGATAAAAAAAATAAAAAAGTGCTGATCAATGATCCATTGAGCGGACTGGTATGGAGAAAAGCCAGTTCCTTTGAACGGATCTACAACAAACTGGGAAAAATGGCTGTTGTGATTCAGTAACGTATCGCTTTAAAAAAATCCAGGAACAGAAGTTTTTTCTTTCTGTTCCTGGATTTTTATTATTTCTGAACTTCTTCGTCTGTAATCTCAGTTTCTGTATGTTCTGCTGGCTCGGCTGACTGCTCCTTCTCAGCATCCGCTATATCATCCTGTGCCTCGGTCTGTTGCTCTGCTGCCTCCACTTTCTCATCAACATTCTCCGACACATCTGTCTGTTCCGCTTCCTCTGCTTCTTCCTCTTCCCGGCGTTCTACTTCATGGAAGATCTCCATGAACTCTTTTCCGGTGATGGTCTCTTTCTCAATCAGAAAAGCTGCGATCTCATCCAGTGCCTTTCTGTGACTGCGCAAAAGTCTCAGTGCCTCTTCATATGCTTCTTTGATGATCTTCATCACTTCACGATCAATCTCGGTTGCCGTCTGGTCACTGCAATTCAGCACATTTCGTCCGCTTAAGTACTGGTTCTCCGGTGACTCCAGACCCACCATACCGAACTTGTCTGACATACCATACTGCGTAATCATGGCTCTCGCCATCTTGGTAGCCTGCTCAATATCATTGGCTGCACCTGTGGTAATGCTGTTAAACACAATCTCTTCTGCTGCACGGCCACCGACGCACTCTACGATACGTGCCTGGATCTCTGCCTTGGTATTCAGATATTTTTCTTCCTCCGGTACATTCATCACATATCCCAGAGCACCCATAGTTCTCGGTACAATGGTGATCTTCTGAACCGGTTCAGAATCCTTCTGAAGGGCACTGACCAGTGCATGGCCGACTTCATGGTAAGAAACAATTCTGCGTTCTTCCTTGCTGAGAATCTTGTTCTTCTTCTCTTTACCCACCAGAACTACTTCCACAGATTCAAACAGATCCTGCTGGCTGACTGCATTTCGTCCCTTCTTTACTGCAAGAATCGCTGCTTCATTAATCATATTGGCCAGATCCGATCCGACTGCACCTGAAGTAGCCAGTGCAATCGCTTCCAGATCTACGGTCTCATCCATCATCACATTCTTGGAATGTACCTTCAGGACATCGATACGTCCCTGAAGATCCGGCTTGTCTACTACTACCCGGCGGTCGAAACGTCCCGGTCTCAGCAGTGCCTGATCCAACACCTCCGGACGGTTAGTCGCTGCCAGAATCAGAAGTCCTGAGCCACTGTCAAATCCATCCATCTCAGCAAGCAGCTGATTCAGTGTCTGCTCACGTTCATCATTGCCGCCGCCAAACCGGCTGTCACGGCTTTTACCGATGGCATCAATCTCATCGATAAAGATGATACAAGGTGCATTTTTCTTTGCTTCTTCAAACAGTTCACGGACACGGGAAGCTCCCACACCCACGAACATCTCTACAAATTCAGAACCTGACAATGAGAAAAACGGTGCATGTGCTTCTCCCGCTACTGCCTTGGCCAGAAGTGTCTTACCGGTGCCAGGAGGTCCCACTAACAGGGCTCCCTTCGGAAGCTTTGCTCCGATCTTGCTATACTTGCCAGGATTCTCCAGAAAATCTACCACTTCCTGAAGGGACTCCTTGGCCTCATCCTGACCTGCCACATCTTTAAACGTAACGCCGGTCTCTTTCTGTGCATAGACTCTGGCTTTGTTCTTGCCGATGCCCATGACACCGCCTCCGCCGCCGCCCATTCTTCTCATGGCAAATCCCATAATTACCCAGATCAGAATCAGTGGTAACACAAAGGATAAAATGCTGTACAGCAGTTCGGATGACATATCCGGGATCTCTTTCTTAAAGTCCACTCCTGCCTTCAGCAGCTTCTCAGATAAATTCGGATCGTTCACCACACCTGTATAATAGGTAAACTTCATTCCCTTCAGAGATGAGAAGCCATATGGCTGCTGCTTCGGTGTGATCACATACTGGTTCGATTCTATCACAACGCTCTCTACTTCATCATTGTCCAGCATCTCCATAAACTTATTATACGTAATCTCCTGATTCGTCGTACCGTTCATCATGCTGTTAAACAATGCCATTACAATCAGAGTAATCACCGTTACAATCAAAAATATGATAATCGTCTGGCCGTTTTTCGGTCCTTTCCGATTGCCCGGTCCATTGTTTGGTCCATTTTGGTTATTGTCCATTTTTTTCCTCCTTAAGTGTTAAAAACACTCATTATTTAGTATAAGGATTATCCGGTCAGAAATCAATATACACTTTCGAAAAAGATTTCTTTAATTCATTAAAAAAGTATAAAAACAAAGGCACTGCCAGACAGTTTTTCCCATCCACAGTGCCTTTTTTCTACTATTATTCTACATTTTTCAGTGCCTCATCCATTGGCACTTTCTTTATCTTACGGAACTCCAGCAATGCAACCACCGCATAAGTAACCAGACCTGCTCCAAACATCTGCACATAGATCATCGGATCCACCCACATGGTAATCCATCCGGAGATGCTGGACAACATCATTTCCCGGAATAATACTTCCATCACCGCACGTTCTACCGGAAGACTCACCAGCAGGCAGATTACCACCACAATGGTCGTAGACAGAATATACAGCCTGCTGATTTCCCAGTTCGTATAACCAAGAATCTTTACCATAGAAATAGACTGTGCATTTTTTTCAATAATGATCTTGGACAGCAGATAAATCAGTACCATATAGATCATGATGGCAAATCCATTTACCATTCCCATCATACTTCCCATAGATACATCCAGCTGACGGGAGATCTTTGTCAGGGCATCCAGATCCACCACGGATCCTATATATTTTTTCCGGATATCCGTAATCGGTGTATCCGAAAAATATCCGCTGTAGTAATCATCCTCCAGATCAAACGCCTCATTCAGCTTATCCCTGGACATAAAGATACAAAGTCCTGCCGTATACTCATAGATGCCATCCACGGTAAAGGAATATTCATCCTTTTCATATTTTTCCTTTAAAGTAATGGTGTCTCCCGGTCTGATCCTGAACTTATCCGCATAGGCACTGGAAATATAGACTCCGTCTCCCAGATCTGCTGTCACATATTTGCTGTCCTTCTCCACGCCATACAGCAGCACCTCTTCTGACTTATATTTGCCCGGCAGGGTATTCAACGCATAGGCAGAAAACTTCTCCGCCGTCTCATTATCGGTCCGTACTTCTGCATAGAACGTCAGCAGATTCAACAATTCCTCCAGCTTACTTCCTGTCATGGCTCCCATCGGTACCTGCAGCATATACTGATAATTGGCCAGCATATTTTTCTGTATCTCTGTCTGATAATGAGATAATACAGATGGCAGCAAAAGTCCGAACATCAATAACAGATTGGCAAACAAAATGCCGATAAACAGCACCAGATAATTGCTCATATTCTGAAAAATGACTCTCAGCCGGAATCTGGAAAAAATCTTGATATGAGGACTCAGCCGCATGGCTCGTTTCTGTTTCTTTCCAGACAGATCCCTGCGCAGGAACTTCAGCGGAGACAGACGCAGCTTATGCCGCAGCACGCAAAAGTTAACCACCAGCATAATCAGCACCGGTATGACGGTTGTCAGCAGAAAAGCTTCTGCATTCCATACGGTCTCATAGGTTGGAAGGCTGTAGCTTCCATAATACATGGCTGCACACACATTTTTCAATACCGTATACCCCAGCACATTTCCTGCCAGTGCCCCGGCCAGAGTGACCAGAACCGGCAGCGTCATATAATGAGAGATCAGTTCCCGTCTGGTATAACCGGAAGCCCTTAAGGTTCCGATCACGGCTGCTTCTTTTCGAATAGTATTGCTGATGGTGATACCAAACACAAAGGCCATAATCACCATAATGATATAAAGCAGCATAATCATCATGGCTTTATCACCGCCCATATCCTCACCGGTAAATGTAATCGCCTGATTCGTATATCTCGGCACAAAGGATTCCAACGATACAATCTTGCCAATCTCCTCCATCAGATCTTCGGAAATCTCTTTTTCTTCCACTTCATCCGCCGGTTCCTGCTCATATTTCCAGGAATAATTGTATTGCAGCTTGTCCTGATTCAGAGTATCAAATTCCTCCGGTGTCACCACACCCACTCCGAATTTTACTGCATCGAACATAGAATCACTATTATTCTGAAACAGACAGCTATAATCTGACAGTGCCACCAGCCCGGTAATCTTCCAGGAATGTTCCCCACTGGTGATGGTATCTCCCACCGCCAGCTGATTGTTATCAGCATACATACGATCGATGGCAATTTCCCCGGCTGCTTTTGGAAGTTCGCCTTTCATCAGGCATACTTTGTTGATTTCTTCCCGGTTTTTAAAAAATCGCATGGTGCTTTCATTGTCCAGTGTTGCTTCTATATAATAGTTCTCATACAGCGTAATACCCAGCTTCTCGATATCTTCTCTCTGACTGCGGTATATCCGGTCTGCGGTGCGGAAATTGCCATCCTCTATATTGTATTTCTCGAATCCATCCTGATAAGCAATCAGCATACTGTTGTCTGCCACCAGGAACCCGGATACAAATCCAATTGTAGCCACCATCAGCAGAAATATTACGATATATTTTCCGAATTCGCTTCGAATCTCTCTCGGAAGGCGTTTGCGCAAAGGATTTTTCATAACACGTCCTCCTTACCAGTCCAGCTCATCGGCAGAAACTTTATGTTCATTCCGGTAATTTTTCCGGATCATGCCATCACGCAGCTTCACTACCCGGTCAGCCATGTCCTTAATGGCATCATTATGCGTAACCATCACAATCGTATTGCCATACTTCTGATTGACCGTCTCAATGAGCCTGAGAATTTCCTTGGATGTGTTGTAGTCCAGCGCACCGGTTGGCTCATCACACAGCAAAATATCCGGGTTCTTTACAATGGCCCGGCCAATGGCACACCGCTGCTGCTGTCCTCCGGATAATTGATTTGGCAGTTTGCGCTGATGTTCGTAAATTCCCAGTGTATGAAGCAGTTCATCCACATCCAGAGGTTGATCGCTCAAGTAAGCCCCTACCTCCACATTTTCCCGCACTGTCAGATTCGGGATCAGATTATACATCTGAAAAATATAGCCCAGATGTTTTCTGCGATAAACAGACAGCTTTTTTTCCGACATCTCTGCCAGGCATTCCCCGTCAATGATCAGCTTTCCTTCATCTGCACTGTCAATCCCTCCGATAATATTCAAAAGTGTGGATTTGCCAGAACCGGAAGGTCCCAGCAATACACAAAACTCCCCCTTTTCAATTTCCAGATCCAGCCCTTTTAATACATCCACACGACTGTCTCCCGATCCAAAAGATTTTTTAATTCCCTGGATTTGTAAAAACATAAATTTCCTCCTCACTATGTTCCCTTTTTCGCTATCTCGTGTCTAACTTTTTTAATTATCTCTAACTCTATGTTAGTTTCAACTCACCTCATTGTCAATTGTTTTTCGCACTTTCGTGAATTTCCTGTAAAAATATCTGGTAAAAATGAATCGGTTAGTATATGATAATTACGTTGTAGAAAAAATTGAGTTTAATATATAAGGATAGGATGAAACATGAAAATAGGATTTGATAATGACAAATATCTGAAAATGCAGTCAGAACACATTAAGGAACGAATCAGTCAGTTCGGTAATAAGCTTTATCTGGAATTTGGCGGCAAGCTTTTTGATGATTACCATGCTTCCCGTGTACTTCCAGGCTTTGCCCCGGACAGTAAGCTGCGTATGCTGATGCAGCTTTCCGATCAGGCGGAGATCGTGATCGTCATCAGTGCCGGTGATATTGAAAAGAACAAGATCCGCGGTGACCTGGGCATCACTTATGATTCTGATGTTCTTCGTCTGATTGACGTTTTCAAAGAACGCGGTTTATATGTGGGAAGCGTTGTCATCACACAGTATGCAGGTCAGAACAGTGCCGATGTGTTCCGCAGCCGTCTTCAGAAGCTGGGTATCAAAGTATATACCCATTATGTGATCCCTGGCTACCCGAGCAATATTCCTCTGATCGTCAGTGATGAAGGTTATGGAAAAAATGATTATATCGAGACTACCCGTCCGCTGGTTGTCATCACTGCACCTGGACCAGGAAGTGGCAAAATGGCCACCTGTCTGTCCCAGCTGTACCACGAACACAAGCGGGGCATCCATGCAGGCTATGCGAAGTTTGAGACCTTCCCGATCTGGAATATTCCACTGAAGCATCCGGTAAATCTGGCTTATGAAGCTGCTACTGCTGATCTGAACGATGTGAATATGATCGATCCGTTCCATCTGGAGGCCTATGGCGAAACAGCCGTTAACTACAATCGTGATGTTGAGATCTTCCCGGTACTGAATGCCATGTTTGAAAAGATCTCCGGTGAAAGTCCATACAAGTCCCCTACCGATATGGGTGTGAATATGGCTGGAAACTGCATCTGTGACGATGAAGCCTGCAGGGAAGCTTCCCGTCAGGAAATTATCCGTCGTTACTACAATTCTCTGAACGGACTGGTGTATGGTTCTTCTACTGAAGATGAAGTCATGAAGATCGAGCTGATCATGAAACAGGCCGGTATCAGTAAAACAGACCGAAAGGTTGTCAATGCTGCTCTGCTGCGCAGTGAAGAGACCGAAGGTCCTGCTGCTGCCATGGAACTGAATGACGGAACCATCGTTACCGGTAAAACCACCGATCTTCTGGGTGCATCCGCAGCTCTTTTACTGAATGCACTGAAAGTACTGGCCGGTATTGACCATGAAAAGAACGTGATCTCTCCTGCTGCTATCCGTCCGATCCAGAAACTGAAGACAGAATATCTGGGAAGCCGCAATCCTCGTCTTCACACCGATGAAGTTCTGATTGCCCTCTCTACCAGTGCTGAAAATAATCCAGATGCACAGGCTGCTCTGGATCAGCTGCCAAAACTGGCCGGCTGTCAGGTACACACCAGTGTACTGCTCTCCAGCGTGGATATTAAGACCTTTAAGCGTCTGTCTATCCAGTTTACTTCCGAGCCGGTATACGAAAGTAAACGAAATTTTCATTAATAAAATGAATCATTTTTATCAGAACTAATCATAAGTAAATTAGGATTTTCCATTCCTTTTTAAGGAAAAATCCGCTATAATCAGTTGCATGGTATGATTACATGCCATGCAATTTTATATTACTATGTTGCACAATGGGGTGTAATCTTCCTTAGGAGATTACACCCTTTTTGCTGATTCAAAACAACTGTTCATACCTCACTGTCCCGCGAGGTGTTTTTGCATGTATCTGTGAAGGTACTGAACAGATACGATTTAAGGAGGAACTAATTATGCCAGTAAAGTATGTATTTGTAACCGGTGGTGTTGTATCCGGTCTTGGGAAGGGTATCACCGCTGCATCTCTTGGACGTCTCTTGAAGGCCCGCGGCTATAAAGTCACCATGCAGAAATTTGACCCATATATCAATATTGACCCAGGTACCATGAACCCAATCCAGCACGGAGAAGTCTTTGTTACAGACGATGGTGCAGAGACAGACCTGGATCTGGGACATTATGAACGTTTTATCGATGAGAGCCTGACCAAGAATTCCAACGTTACCACCGGAAAGATTTACTGGTCCGTTCTTCACAAAGAGCGCCGGGGAGATTTCGGCGGAGGTACGGTACAGGTTATCCCTCATATTACAAATGAGATCAAAAGTCGTTTTTACCGCAATTACAACGAAAATGAAACTCACATTGCCATCATCGAAGTAGGTGGAACTGTCGGTGATATCGAGAGTCAGCCATTCCTGGAAGCGATTCGTCAGTTCCAGCATGATGTGGGTCGGGAAAATGCTATTCTGATTCATGTATCCTTAATTCCTTACCTGAAGGCTTCCGGTGAAATGAAAACCAAGCCTACCCAGACCAGTGTCAAGCAGCTGCAGGGGATGGGAATCTGGCCGGATATTCTGGTATGCCGTTCTGAGCATCCACTGGAAGATGGCCTGAAAGAAAAAATTGCTCTGTTCTGTAATGTGCCAGTCAGTCACGTTCTTCAGAATCTGGATGTGGAATATCTCTATGAAGCACCTCTGGCCATGGAAGAAGAACATCTGGCTCAGGTAGCCTGTGAATGTCTGAATCTTCCTTGCCCGGAACCAGATCTGGACGACTGGAAAGCCATGGTAGAAGCACTTCGTCATCCGACTAAGGATGTGACCGTTGCTCTGGTAGGTAAATATATTCAGCTGCATGATGCTTATATCAGTGTGGTAGAAGCTCTGAAACATGGTGGTATCGCAGAACATGCGACCGTTCATATTAAATGGATTGACTCCGAACAGTTAAATGAAGAAAATGTGGATGAAATGCTGGGAGATGTCAGTGGTATTCTGGTGCCTGGCGGATTCGGCGGCCGTGGTATCGATGGCAAGATTGTTGCTATTCATTATGCACGTACTCACAAGATTCCATTCCTGGGACTGTGCCTTGGCATGCAGCTGGCTATCGTAGAATATGCCCGCAATGTTGCCGGTCTGAAGGATGCTCACAGCATCGAACTGGATCCTGCTACCACCCATCCGGTGATTGCACTGATGCCAGATCAGGAAGATATCGAGGACATCGGCGGAACCTTGCGTCTGGGATCTTATCCATGTGTTCTGGACAAAACCACGAAAGCTTATGAGCTTTATGGTACCGATCAGATCGCAGAACGTCACAGACATCGTTATGAAGTCAATAATGATTACCGTAAGATCCTGACTGACCATGGTCTTACTCTTTCCGGTCTGTCACCGGATGGCAGAATTGTAGAAATGATCGAGATCAAAGATCATCCATTCTTCATCGCCACCCAGGCACACCCTGAACTGAAATCCAGACCAAATCGCCCACATCCTTTATTCAGGGGATTTGTGAAGGCATCCATCGAAAAAAGTGAATCATAAACCATTGAGGACGGAGTTTTGAAAGGGCAGGCTGCACATCCCGTACAGCCTGCCCTTTCATTTATTTTTCTTTCACGACCTTACACTGCTTCAAATAGAAAGCCATTGCATACCTGCTGATTTGTTGTATTCCCTCTTTTTGTAATTCTTGTATGTAGTTCGTATTTTCTATCTGCTCTAATGCATCTTGACATGCCTGATCCAAATTTCCGTCATGCGCATATTTTATTTCTATAATAATACCCGTTTCTCCATCTTCTGTTTCTATCACAATATCGCTGTATCCGTCCCCGGTTTCTTTATTTGATGAAACTGTCCAGCCTTCTTTTACACCAAGAATCCCCAGAACAATTCCATGATAAAAATTTTCTTTCAATTTTTTTCTGACAAATGTATCTCGAATACTAATCGTCTTTTTTAAATATTCTATCAGACATTGCTGCACTCTTTCCACATTTCCATTTTTCAGAGCATCACAGAATTCATTGAGCAAAGTTCCATCCTTCGAAACCTTCTCCCGAAAATACTCCATAATCTGTGTTGTAAAGATATTTCGTATTTCCATATTAGGTATGGCAAGGCAAAATATATTATTCATTGCCTCCCCCCTCTGTGTCAGATATCCTGTAGTGAATAATACACTCCAAATATGTTCGATGTCTTTATACATTTCTTTATAAGTAAGTTCCTGATGAATCTCTTTCTGAATCGCTTCTCCCGCAATCAATTTTTCAATTTCCCGTTTCGTTGTATAATTTTCCGAATGTCGGATAAATCTTTTTACTGCATCGTTACCACTGGTATTGATCCAGTAATTCTGCGGAAACGCTTTCGGATCATCCAGCAGTGCATCACAATAATTCAGTACATCCCATGGACAATATACATCCATATTTCCAAAGCGATATCCATCATACCACTCTTTTGCTGTAAGATAATGATCTTCGCAGTCATAATACTTCAACATTTCTTTTACTTCATTATCTGTAAATCCAAAATATTCATCAAACCGCACATCTGTCACAGAACGTATTTTCAGATTATTTAATCCTGTAAAGATACTTTCTTTTGCGATTCTCATACAGCCTGTCATCACCGCAAACTGTAGACTTTCGTTTGTCTTCAGTGCCTGTCCAAGCAATCCACGAATCAGATTCGTCATCTGATCATAATAGCCAAAATCAAATGCCTTAGATAATGGCACATCATACTCATCAATGAGAATGATTACTTTTTTCTGAAAAGCTTTCCGAAGCAGTTCTGACAGCTTTCTCAATGAACTGAACAGAAATGCATCACTCATTTCCTCCTGCAGCAGTTTCTTATACGTTTCCTTGTCATACTCTGTAAGATTCCCATTTTCTAATAGAAACTGATATTTTCCTGCGGTATCATTCATAAGCAGAATTATGTTTTCCCGCGCATTTTCATAAGTTGCAGAAACATCCAGTCCTTTTAAAGACAGAAATATCACCGGATATTTTCCCATATGTTCCCGGCATATCTCTTCGTTTTCCGCAATCTTCAAATCATGAAATATATCCTTGTTTCCTTCCATAGAAAAAAAGCATTTTAGCATGCTCATATTCAATGATTTACCAAATCTTCTGGGTCTGGTAAACAAAGTTACTTCTGACCAGTTTGAAATCAATTCCAGGATCATTCCCGTTTTATCCACATAGTAAAAATCATCTTCCCGGAGCTTCTCAAAATCATCTATCCCAATAGGAAGTTTCTTTTTTCTGTTATTCATCGTCTGGCTCTGCTCCTTTCATTGGATTTCTTTTTGATTATTGTAACAGTTTTTTTCTGATTTTTATACCCCTCTATGATAAAATATGATGAGATGTCAAAAGGGACGAAGCCACAAAACTTCGTCCCCAATATTTTAAATATTATTTGGCCTGCTCAGCCTTTTTCTTTGCCTGTTCTGCATTATTCTGCATCTGCAGCCAGATCAGACCGATCATGAATAAAATGGTTCCTACCACGATGTAGACGCTGATCTTCTCATGGAAGAACAGAACACCCCACATGATCGCAAAGATCACCATGGTACTCTGAATCAGTGGCACCATATACAGCGGCACCAGTGGCAGCGCTTTGGCATTCAGATAGAAGCCAAGTCCAGTGATCACACCAAAGGCCATCATGGCGATGATGCAGGCTGCATTTGGATGCACCTGAAGGGCACCGTCTGATATCTTCGGTACCAGCGGGCAGAAGGAAAATACGGCAGAAAACAGAAAGATCGTCAGATTACTGTCGATAATATCCATCTTGTCACCGATCATCTTCTGTGCCAGCACATGTGCTCCGGCGCAGAAACCTGATACGATAAACATCAGAGTAACCAGCACGTTTTCATGTAAAAATACGGACAGATCTTTTCCATTCCAGGAAATACACAGCACACCCATCATACAAATGATGATACACAATACCTTTTTCACTGTCATCTTATCCTTGAACAGGATCACACTGGACAGCGTCAGAAAGATGGTCTGTGCCGGCTGGGTGATGATATTGCCATAAGATGGTCCTAAGGTAAATCCTGTATTTTCCAACAGATATGCCATCCATTTGCTGACTGCTCCGAACAGTATCCAGCCAATAAATATTTTGACAGCCACCTTATAATCCTTGCGAAATGGCTGTCTCAAAATTAATTTTAATAAAATCAAAAAAATAACTCCGAAAAAGAATCGGAAAAATGTCACAAATGCCGCATCAAAGTATGGACTGATCATGCGACTGCAGGTACCGCCAAAGCTAAACATCAGCGCCACTGCAAGCAGGTATAAATAACCCATGATTGTGTTCCTCCCTCGTAACTTTAAGTGTGTTTTCACACATCTATCAGTATAAAAGACTGTCACAAAAATGTCCAGAGAAAACGGAGAAGCGTATGTAAAAATACTACTTCTCCGTTATCATATTGCCTATTTCTCTACTGCTTTTACTGAACGAAGTATTGAATCCATATAGTGCATGGAGCCTTCATCATCGGTATTGATCATGACCATATAGAGACGGTCATCGTCTCCTCCGATAAAGGACGTCAGGCTGATTTCTTCCTCCGGAACAGTACAGGTCTCGCATAAAATACCATTGATCTTCATCTGCTTCACATCACTGTAACCTGCTTCCCGATAACTGTCTGCAATTGCATCACTGTCCAGCTTTGTCTTATCAATCCGCGCATAATTGACAATAAGAGATACATCCTCTGGTTCACATTCTGCTTTATATAAAATTCCCTGCTCTGTTTCCTCATCTGTCAGATTGTAATAATCCCAATAAGATGGAAGATAAATCTGAAATTCGTCCTCAAAGGATACCCAGGTTCCCTCATATTCAGCCTTGCTTTCGTCAAATGTATACTCTTCCACAGCATTATCCGCTTTCTTCAAGTTCTCCTGACTGTCACCGCCAATTTTTCCAGCTATAGTGCCCCCTTTATCTTCTTTCTTTCCTTCTGTTGCATTTTGGGCAATTCTGGCAGCTTCTGCACTATCTTCCATCAGCTCATAAAACTCATCATCCGGTTTTGCTGTCAAGGTGATACTGTCGCACACTTCATCAAGTTCTCCCAGCAGCTGATCAAATTCCGCTTTTACATCTGCATCCTTTGTATACGCCTGATAATCAGTCGGCGTGGAATAATAAAAATTCAATGCCTCTTCTTCATCAAATCCAATATACTCATATCCCGGATTATCTTTAAAATCTGTGTTTACCGAACAGCCAATCTTCAGCAATTCTCCTCCTGCGTCATAACCGTCTTTCTTATATTTCTCATAGCTGTCCTTATGATAAAAGATAACATAGCTTTCTTCTGCTTCGACTGCTACATTCTGATACCAGTCCTCTGGCATCTCTAATTTTACGCCATTTTCAAAATAATAAACAAACTTTCCGTTTTCTGCCTGATAATCATAAAAATCTTCAAAATCACCTGCAAATGCTGTCATTGGAACGGCCATCATGACCAAAGCCGTCATTGCTGCTGTTGCTTTCTTCGTCATAGCTGATATCCTCCTGTTCTGCTTCCTACTGTTTCCACGTTGCATTCGGTCTCAAATTTCTGCTTTTCCATACTTCCATTCTATCATCCATTCCGATATGACTCAATTCTTTTCTATAAACAGGCACAATTCTTGGCCTCCGCATTTTTATGCCTGAATTTTCATTTGCTTTTTTCTTTCGAAAATATCATAATATTAACAAAATATTTGTTTGAGGAGATTTATTATGGAATTTAACTTCTTATCTAATATGCGATGATCTCGTATCCGTCTTCGGTAATCAGCACCTGGATTTCCCACTGTGCGGATGGCTTGCCATCTTCAGTATAGACCGTCCAGCCATCTTCCTCATCCTGGAAGATGTCAGCGCTTCCCATATTGATCATCGGCTCGATGGTGAACATCATACCTGGTACCATCAGCATCTCTTCGCCCCGTCTGGATACGTAGCTTACCCACGGGTCTTCATGGAACTCCAGACCTACCCCATGTCCACCAATTTCACGTACCACTGAATAGCCATGTGCCTGTGCATACTCATGAATGGCCTGTCCCATGTCACCTAAAAATCCCCATGGTTTAACTTCTTTCAGTCCTACTTCGATACTTTCTTTTGTCACTTCCACCAGTTTGCGCTTTTCTTCCGATACTTCTCCGATGCAGAACATTCTGGAGGAATCCGAAAAATAGCCATTCAGAATTGTGGATACATCCACATTTACGATATCGCCTTCTTTTAATACCACTTTATCAGATGGGATTCCGTGGCATACCACTTCGTTGATGGAAGTACACACGCTCTTTGGAAAGCCCTCATAATTCAACGGTGCCGGAATACCGCCCCGCTTTGTAGTCTCATCATATACCCACTGATCGATCTCTTCCGTGGTCACCCCTGCCTTGATATGCTCTGCCACATAGTCCAGCACTGCAATATTGATCTTCGCACTTTCTTTGATCGCTGCGATCTGCTCCGGTGTCTTGATCATGGAATGATCTGGCACCTCTGCTCCTTCTCTCTCAAACTGTGCAATCTTCTCATCAAACGCCTCATGGCATTTCTTATATTTTTTCCCGCTTCCACACCAGCAGGCATCATTTCTTCCAAGCTTCAACTCTATTACTTCCTTTCCTTCCAGACCTGGTTCTGTCCGACTCCTCTTTTGTAAAAACTGCGAAAAGCCGGCCGTAATCACAGCCAGCTTTTTCGATTCTTTTTTTCAATTATGCATGAATTCCGGTTACTTCGTAATCCTGTGCTTCTACTGCATTTTTCAGTACGTCATCTGCCACTTCACTGCTCATGGTCACTACTGCAGTTCCGCTTTCGTGGCTGACTGCTGCTTCTGTTACACCATCGATTGCTTCCAGAGTTTTCTTCACTCTTGCTTCACAGTGTCCACACATCATACCTTTGATTTCCATTGTCTTTGTCATTTTGTCATTCTCCTTTTCTTCTTTTTCCATACTTTCTATATTATTAGAATCATCCTGTGATTCTTTATGATTAGCTTTCTTACTTCTGTGCTTTTTATCCTTTCTTGCATCATACATAGAAAACAGGTTCAGACGCAGTGCATTACTTACCACACAGAAGCTGGAAAGGCTCATAGCTGCTGCTCCGAACATCGGATTCAGCTTCCAGCTAAATATAGGATACCACAAACCTGCTGCCAGTGGAATACCAATTACGTTATAAAAGAATGCCCAGAACAGATTCTCATGAATGTTGCGTAAGGTTGCACGACTCAGACGGATAGCCGCCGGCACATCCAGCAGACGACTCTTCATCAGCACCACATCCGCCGCATCAATAGCGATATCTGTCCCCGCACCGATGGCAATCCCAATATCTGCACGGGTCAGAGCCGGTGCATCATTGATACCGTCACCTACCATGGCTACTTTTCCTTTTTCTTTCAGCTTCCGGACTACTTCTTCTTTTCCATCCGGGAGGACTCCTGCAATGACCTCATCCACACCAGCCTGACGTCCAATTGCTTTTGCCGTCCGCTCATTGTCGCCAGTCAGCATAACTACATGAATGCCCATATTCTTCAGTTCCTGAATGGCCTGACAGCTATCTTCCTTGATGACATCTGCTACAGCAATCATGCCCAGAAGTTCCTCATCTCTTGCAAAGAAAAGAGGGGTCTTTCCTTCTTCCGCCAGACGGTCTGCCACATTCTGAATATTCGCCGGGATCTTCACTCTGTTCTCAATGAACTTCCGGTTGCCACCGGTCAGCTTTCTTCCATCCAGAGTTCCAGTCAGACCATTTCCGGCTACTGCCTCAAACTCGTCTACTGTTCTGCCAGACAGATTCTTTTCTTTTCCTCTCTGTACAATGGCTCTGGCCAGTGGATGTTCACTCTTCTGTTCCAGATCAAAAGCCGTCTGAAGCAATTCTTCTTCGCTGTGTCCATCTGCCGGAACCATATCCGTCACCTGCGGTTCTCCATGGGTAATTGTTCCGGTCTTATCCAGTGCTACCACATCGGTTTTTCCGGTTTCTTCCAGAGACACAGCTGTCTTAAACATAATACCATGTTTGGCACCCATGCCATTTCCTACCATGATCGCCACTGGAGTAGCCAGTCCCAGAGCACACGGGCAGCTGATTACCAGAACGGAAATACCTCTTGCCAGTGCAAATCCCACACTCTGTCCGGCCAGCAGCCAGATCAGGATCGTAGCCACTGCGATCGTAATAACAGCCGGAACAAAGACTCCTGATACCCGGTCCGCTACCTTGGCAATCGGTGCCTTGGTGGCTGCCGCATCACTGACCATCTGGATGATCTGAGATAGAGTAGTATCTTCTCCAACTCTGGTCGCTTCACAGCGCAGAAATCCGGACTGATTCAGGGTTGCAGCTGATACACTGTCTCCTTTTTCCTTATCCACCGGAATACTTTCGCCGGTCAGTGCTGATTCATTCACCGCACTGGTACCTTCCAGTACAATACCGTCTACGGGTATATTCTCACCTGGCCGTACCACGAACTGATCTCCGATCCGTACCTGCTCGATTCCTACTTCAGTCTCCACTCCGTCCCGCAGAACAGTAGCCATCTTTGGCGCAAGCTTCATCAGGCTCTTTAATGCATCTGTGGTCTTGCCCTTGGATCTGGCCTCCAGCATCTTTCCTACCGTAATCAATGTCAGGATCATGGCAGCTGATTCAAAATAAAACTCATGCATATAGCTCATCACAGCCTCTGCATCCCCTGCCACCTGTGCTCCTGGCATGGCAAACAATGCATAAACACTGTAAATATAGGACGCACCTGATCCCAGTGCTACCAGAGTATCCATATTCGGTGATTTATGAACCACACCCTTGATGCCATTGATAAAGAACTTCTGATTAATCACCATAATCGCTGTGGTAAACAGCAGCTGTACCAGCCCCATAGCCACATGATTGCCATCAAAGAAAGACGGCAGAGGCCAGTTCCACATCATATGTCCCATCGACACATACATCAGTGGAATCAGAAGCACCAGGGATGCAATCAGTCGTTTCTTCATCTTCGGGGTTTCCGTGTCCTTCAGCATATCATCATAATTCGGAGCCGATGCTGTCGCTGTTCCATTCTCTTTCTTTTTCAGGGATGCTCCATAACCGGCATCGGTCACTGCCTGAATAATAGCTTCCGGAGCAGCCGTACCCTCTACTCCCATGGAGTTCGTCAGCAGACTGACGGAGCAGGATGTCACACCCGGCACCCCCGAAACAGCCTTTTCCACACGGGAACTGCAAGCTGCACAGCTCATCCCTGTTACCTGATATTGTTCCATTTTCTTCACCTTCCTTATATTACTTCATCAGTTTCGGCAATACATCTACCAGTTCCTGAATGACTTCATCATGCCCTTCCCGGATGTTCTCTGCCACACAGGTCTCGATGTGATTCGCCAGCAGTTTCTTATTAAAACTGTTCAATGCTGCATTGATCGCTGACACCTGAACCAGAATATCGATACAGTAAGCGTCCTTCTCCAGCATCCCCTGAATACCACGCACCTGCCCTTCGATCCGTTTCAGACGATTCATCAGATCACGATATTCTTTGTCAGACCGCTCTTTATGTTTTTCACAGCAGCAACAGACTTCTTCTTTTTTATCTTCTCCCATTTTCATCTCCTGTTAAATCATTGCTTTTCACAGCAGTATCGTCATACCCCTATGGGGTATTTTTCTTTACAGTTTGTAATATATACCCCCATAGGGTATTTGTCAATACTTAGATGCAAATTTTTTGAAAGAAACGAACAGTCATTTAACAATAAAAATCTAAATCCATGGTCAGGTGCTGGTGTTCTGGACTGATTCAACCCCGGAAAAGAAAACGCCAGCTAAATCCGTGGTCATGTATCTGGTAACCAGGTCCAATCCGACCTCTGAAAACAAAAAACAAGCTAAATCCGCCGTCTGATACCGTGTATCCAAGCTTGATTTCCATGTAAAATCAACGTAACATTGCCTTTAAACATTATAGCAAAAAAACACTGCATAGTATTCCTCTACTACCATGCAGTGTTCTTGATTATTCGTATCTATTCAGTATCTTCACAGATACTGTGGGTTCTGAACAGTTACAATTATTCTTATAATGCTTTTTTAATGGCGTTCATGAGTTCCTCATAGGTCTCATAAGCCTGCAGTTCCGGATGCTCTGCCTTGATCTCCGGTGTACTGCGGAATAAGAATCCAGCCTTGCTTGCTCCGATCATACCCAGATCGTTGTAGCTGTCTCCACTGGCAATTGTCTCAAATCCAATGGACTGTAATGCCTTTACCGTGGTCAGCTTGGTTTGGTCTACACGCATACGGAAACCAGTAATCTCTCCGTTCTCTGCCACTTCCAATGTGTTACAGAAAATCGTCGGCCAGCCCAGCTTTTTCATCAGCGGCATGGCAAACTGTTCAAAAGTGTCACTGATGATGATCACCTGAGTCATAGAACGTAGTTCATCCAAAAATGCTTTTGCTCCTGGCAACGGCTCAATCTTCTCAATCGTCTGCTGAATCTCTTTCAGCCCCATTCCATGCTGCTTTAATACATCCAATCTGTACTTCATCAGCTTGTCATAATCCGGTTCATCCCTGGTTGTCTTCTCCAACTCCGAAATACCACTTTCTTTTGCAAACTCAATCCATATTTCCGGTACCAGTACACCCTCCAGATCTAAACACACGATATTCATAATGTTCTCCTCCAGCGCCCACCCACGGCACTTATTCGTTTTTTTCTATCCTACAACACCTGTTTCCATTCGTCAAATCATTTTCTGAAGGAAAGCCAAAAAAGATCATGGTCTCTTGTCCTGCTGACAAAATCCATGATCCTTTTTCTTATTTTCCAGCTATCGTTGTTCCAAATATGACATGACGATACTTGCTCAGTGCTCCATATAGAATCATTCCCAGCACACCACAGGATATCACTTCCCCGATACCAACTGTCAACATCATGAACGGGATCGGCAGATTTACTCCATATCCATAATAAAGAGTAAATGGAACGATCAGGGCATTTGCCACAATCGGAGGTACCGGAGCCAGCCACTTACTGCTATTTCGCAGCTTGTAGGTAAATACAGCACCAATCAGTGTCGCAATGCTTCCAAAGATCACATCCATCAGAATCGCTCCTCCCAGGAAGTTGGAAATGATGCATCCCACAAACAGTCCCGGAATCGCTGCCGGCGTAAATACCGGTAAAATCGTCAGGGCTTCTGAAATGCGCACCTGCACCTCTCCGAAGCTGAATGCTGCAAATACAGTGGTCAGCACTACATACACTGCTGCAATTGCTGCAGCCTGTACCAGAAATAAAGTACCTTTGTTTTTCATATTCTCTTTTCTCCTTTAGTTTTGTTTTACGAGTGGAAGGTCACGAACACTCGGCACATTTATAGGCGGTGACCGCCTTGCAAGCCCTGTACGACCTTGTTTTTGTGGGCTTACAACGTGTGTGAGTATAGCATAGTACTCACAAAAAAACAAGCCCCGAATCTTTTCAGAGCCTGCTTCGTTTCTTACTTTTTTCTCCTATTTGCAGAGTTCTTCTGCCATTGCATCCAGCTGCTGAAGATTTTCTTCTTTTACTGCTGACATAATGGTGCAGCTGTTTTCCAGCCATGTGATATCTTTGCTCTTTTCAAATTTTGCACGAATGACTTTTCCTGCCATTGGTGCCCAGGAGCCGTTCTCAATTATACCGATTGTGCGATTCTGATAATTACGTTCTACCAGTTCTTCTACGAAGGTTCTCATAAATGGGAATGCTTCTCCGTTATAAGTCAGGGAAGCCAGCACCAGCTTGCCATAACGGAAGGAATCTTCTACTGCTTCTGCCATATCGCAGCGTGCCAGATCAAAGAGTGATACCTTTGGGCAGCCTTTTTCTTCCAGCTTCTGTGCCAGAATCTCTGCTGCTTTCTTTGTATTTCCATAAACTGAAGCGTAAGCAATGACAACACCTTCTGATTCTACTTTATAAGAAGACCAGATATCATATTTTTCAATATAATGTCCCAGGTTCTCTGTCAGAACAGGTCCATGAAGCGGGCAGATGATCTGAATATCCAGTGCTGCTGCCTTCTTCAGCAAAGTCTGTACCGGTGCACCATACTTTCCTACGATACCGATATAGTAACGGCGTGCTTCGCAATCCCAGTCTTCTTCCACATCCAGTGCACCAAACTTTCCAAATCCGTCTGCGGAAAACAGCACTTTTTCTGTGCTTTCATAGGTAACCATGACTTCTGGCCAATGTACCATCGGTGCAAATACAAAGTTCAGTACATGCTTTCCAAGTTCCAGTGTTCCCCCGTTCTTTACTTCCAGCTTCTGATCCTTCAGATCCATCTCAGGGAAGAAATTTGCCATCATGCCAAAAGTCTTCGCATTTGCTACAACGGTAGTCTCCGGGTATGCTTTCATAAAATTGCAGATATTCGCTGCATGATCCGGTTCCATATGCTGTACTACCAGATAATCTGGCTTCTTTCCATCCAGAACTTTAGCAACATTTCCCAGCCATTCTTCTGTAAAATGGATATCTACTGTATCCATCACTGCAATCTTCTCATCCATAATTACATAGGAGTTGTAAGCCATGCCATTCGGCACATCATACTGTCCTTCAAACAGATCCACCTGGTGATCATTCACTCCTACATAAAAAATACTATCTGTAATAAACATAGGTCTTCTCCTCCGTTCGTAGCGTAACTATTTATTTTCCATTTTCAATCGCCGTGCCCTCATTGTAGCACAGGCACCCACTTTCTTCAATGTACTTTTCTTTTATATTTCCGTAAAGGAAAATCGTTCTTTTGTACCGGTAGCATCCACATCATAGACCAGTGTTCCATCCTCCAGTGTCTGCTTCTCCCAGGTCAGTTCCTGATCCTTCACCTTGCTCCGGATCCAGGCATCTGTATCTTCTGTCTCAATCTCTTCGATAAAAATATCCCGCATCTGGTTGTTGGCACATTCGTTAAAAATCTCCCATACTACCTCATAGCTCTTTTTCATGCCTGTTCCCCATTCTTTCTGTACTTCTTTACGGTCTGATGGAAAATATTGCGTATCTTAGACTTACGTTCGGTACCGTATCCTTTAAATCCCTTGACACGGTTCAAAGCTGCACGATGACCGCTGCCCATGCGCTTTGTCACACGTTCCAGACTTTCTCTGGTAAAACGAAGTCTTTCCTCTGCCAGTCGATCGCTGGCTGCCTGTTTCTTTTCCTCCAGAGCCTCGCCTGCTGCCTGTTTTTTCTCTTCCAGCATTTCTCCCGCCGCCTGACTCCTCTGCTGCACGGTACTGACAAACTGCTCCATATGCTGGTTCAGTGCTTCTTCCATAGCTGCTACATTCCGTTCAAATCCAGTCAGTGCAGATACGGTCAGTGTGGCATCTGCTGCCAGCAAAGCCATGAAAATCAACGAAAACAACTCCATCAGAATCGGAGTGATCCATGTCGTGGCATCTCTGGTGACCGGTGCGATCACATAGATAACCAGAAGCCCTGCTACACCAAATCCTACCGAAGCCGGAAAGCAGACTCTTCCGTTGATATTCAGTGGTACATCACTATAATCCCACCAATATGCATGGAACAGCTTCTCCAGCCCCCAGGAGGTTACATACTCCAGTACAATACTTCCAAAAAACGCTATCAGAAATACCTGCCACCAGGTGTAGCTGATTTCTCCCTGATTCTGACTGGTAAACCAGTCCATTAATGCCATAATCGTTGCTGCTCCCACTCCATAGATCGGGCAGACCGGACCATACAGAAAGCCTCTGTTCTGCCAGGATCCGCTCTTCACGGTGCAAAAAATGGATTCATAAATCCAGCCCATACAGCTGAATATGACAAAATATACAAAATACTTACTGATCCACATATAATTCTTCCCCTTATTGTCGGTTTTGGTTACTGCCATCGTAACTGTTCAGTACCTTCACAGTGGGTTCTGAATAGTTACCTGCCATCATATTCTAACACAGGCAAATCCTTCTTTACAAGTTCCAACATTCTTCCTGGCTTTTCCAGGATTCCCATAAATACAGGCTTTCTGACTGTCAAGTAGAAAAACCCTCCATTTTCTTCTCCGATTTTTAGTAATTATTTCCCCTTTTCATTTCCTGTATAATGCGTTATCATAGTACTCGAACACCAGATATTGTGTTTACATAATATCATCAAAACTATATCTGGTTACCAGAGCAGAGCTTTTTTCATTAGAGTTTTGCCCTTTATTTAAAGCATTTTATTCTGTCTGGTCTGTCCATGACAGAATATTTTCTTGATTAACATAAGTTTTTTAGATCTGAGGGGTAATTATGAGTACAACTATCACAACCAATGTTATTAAACGAAATGGAGAAGAGGTTCACTTCGATCTGGATAAAATCGTGAACGCTATTAAAGCAGCGAATAACGAAGTAGACCGCCTGCATCAGCTGAATGATTATCAGATTATGGCCATTGCTGATACCATTTCACAGCAGATTCATCGGATGACCCATGCAGTGAACGTGGAAGATATCCAGGATATGGTAGAGACCGGTATCATGGAGATGCGTGGGTACGAGGTAGCACAGAAGTATGTCCGCTACCGCTACAAGAGAGAGCTTTCCCGGAAAAGTAATACCACTGACAATGGTATTCTGGCACTGATTGACCACATGAATGAAGAAGTCAAGCAGGAAAATTCCAATAAGAACCCGGTGATCAACTCTACCCAGAGAGATTATATGGCTGGTGAAGTCAGCAAGGATCTGACCCGCCGTGTTCTGCTTCCGGAAGATATTGTGAAGGCACACGAAGAAGGTATTATTCATTTTCATGATTCTGATTATTTTGCTCAGAAAGAACATAACTGCGATCTGCTGAATCTGGAAGATATGCTTCAGAATGGTACTGTCATCAGTGAAACTATGATTGAGAAGCCACACAGCTTCTTTACCGCCTGTAACGTTACCACACAGATTGTTGCTCAGGTAGCCAGCAACCAGTATGGCGGACAGTCTTTCACTCTGTCCCATCTGGCACCATTTGTCGATATCAGCCGTCAGAAGCTGCGTAAAGCGGTTATCGCAGAGCGTACCGAATGCGGTGAGGCTCTGGATGAGGCGATTATCAACAAGATTACCGAACGCCGTCTTCGTGAAGAAGTCAAGAGTGGTATCCAGACGATCCAGTATCAGCTGATCACTCTGATGACCTGTAACGGTCAGGCACCTTTCGTTACGATCTTCATGTATCTGGATGAGGTTCCGGAAGGTCAGACCAGAGATGATCTGGCTATGATCATTGAAGAAGTACTGATCCAGCGTATGCAGGGTGTGAAAAATGAGAAGGGTGTATGGATTACTCCTGCATTCCCGAAGCTGATCTACACACTGGATGAGGACAATATTACCGAAGATTCCAAGTACTGGTATCTGACAGAGCTGGCTGCAAAATGTACTGCCAAGCGTATGGTTCCGGATTATATTTCTGCCAAGATCATGCGCGAGCTGAAGAACGGCAATGTCTATACCTGTATGGGATGCCGCTCTTTCCTGACAGTGGAGGATTCTCAGCGCAATCCGGATGGCAGCCACAAGTTCTACGGTCGTTTCAATCAGGGCGTAGTTACCCTGAATCTGGTAGATGTAGCATGTTCATCCGATGGTAATATGGATAAATTCTGGAAGATTCTGGAAGAACGTCTGGAGCTCTGCCACCGTGCCCTGCGCTGCCGTCATGAGCGTCTGCTTGGCACTGTATCCGATGTGGCACCTATCCTGTGGCAGCATGGCGCACTGGCCCGCCTGAAAAAGGGTGAGACTATCGACAAATTATTATACAATGGTTATTCCACCATCTCTCTTGGCTATGCCGGCCTTCATGAGATGTGTGTATGTATGACTGGCCACTCTCACACTGCACCAGAAGGACATGACTTTGCCCTTGCTGTCATGCAGAAGCTGAATGACAAGTGTAAGGAATGGAAAGAGGCCGAGAACATCAGCTATTCTGTTTACGGTACTCCACTGGAATCTACTACTTACAAGTTCGCCAAGTGCCTGCAGAAGCGTTTTGGTATCATCCCAGGCGTTACCGATAAGAACTATATCACCAACAGCTATCATGTACATGTCGCAGAAAAGATTGATGCATTCAGCAAGCTGAAGTTCGAATCAGAATTCCAGAAGCTTTCTCCTGGCGGAGCCATCAGCTACGTAGAAGTTCCAAATCTGCAGACAAATATTCCGGCAGTGCTGTCTGTTATGAAATTTATTTACGAAAATATCATGTATGCAGAACTGAATACCAAGAGTGATTACTGTGAGAACTGTGGTTATGATGGAGAAATCAAGATCGTAACCGACGAGACCGGCAAACTGGTATGGGAATGCCCAAATTGCGGTAACCGTGATCAGGCAAAGCTTTTCGTAGCAAGAAGAACCTGCGGTTATATCGGCACACAGTTCTGGAATCAGGGTCGTACACAGGAGATCAAAGACCGCGTGCTTCATATGTCCTGTGGAACGTGTGAGTAACTTGAACAAAATTTCCTAAAAAAAGGATTCGATCAGATCGGATCCTTTTTTTAGGAAATCTAGCGCTCACTTACAAGGAGGTATTTAAGTATGTATGTTGGCGAGATCATGAAAGCGGACTGTGCAAACGGAACCGGTACCAGGGTGTCTGTCTTTGTATCCGGCTGCCTGAATCATTGCAAGGGATGCTTCCAGCCACAGACCTGGGACTTCCATTATGGAATACCGTTTACACAGGAACTGGAAGATATGGTACTAAACGAGCTTTCCGAATCTTATTATGAAGGCCTGACCATTCTGGGTGGCGAGCCCTTTGAGCTCCAGAACCAGCCAGATGTTCTGGCTTTAATTCTCCGGGTCAAGAAAGAACTTCCAGAAAAAAATATCTGGATGTACACCGGATATACCTATCATCAGGATCTGGTACCGGGTGGCTGCCGTTATATCCCAGATGTGACAGACACGATTCTGGATCACATCGATGTTCTGGTAGATGGCCGGTTTGTAGAAGAGAAAAAGAATCTTTCTTTATACTTCCGTGGTTCCGAAAACCAGCGGATCATTGACATGAAAAAGACACGTTCTGGAAATGAAGTTATATTGGTGCCATTTCCATAAACATTTACAGGATCTGAAAACTGTCAGATCCTGCTTTTTTCTAACTTTGTTTCATTATAGTTCCGAAAAAAGAATTCTCATGTAAGCGAAAATGGGTGCTTTACTTTGCAGTACTGTTGTATTTGTATTCTCCAATTATCAAATTACAAGTGGTACATTGTTTTTCTACATAATGCTGCACATAATACATGGTCGAATCCATTGAATATTCTAAATCCATTGGTTTATCAATGAGCACATTCCAACTATGCACATGTTTCTGGTATACATACTCGATCCGCAAAGTTTTTCCACATATGTCACAAACTGCTTCTATGTGATTAGGTTCAATCGTTTCCAGTAACGTTGGTCCTCCCCAACCTCCACATTTAAAATCATCTGGGAAAGCGCCATTATTATTGAACAATGCATTTACCATCCGTTCCCCCTCATGAACACTATAATTTTCATAAGTAAAGCTTACCCCACAATGACAAGTCACTCCCTTTATGAAACTGCCACCAGTTTCCTTATACTGTATAGCTCCATCGTGCTTGCATCCTCCAGCTTCAGTAGTATTATTATCACTATTACTATTATTACTGTTATTCGTTGTCCTTTTTATGATAACCTTACAGCTTACTTTTCCTGTTTTTGTCTTCCCGGTAATAACAGCGGTTCCTGCCTTTATACCTTTCACAACACCACTTTTGCTGACTGTAACAATCTTTTTATTGCTACTGCTCCAGGTGACTTTATTTTTACTAATTAAGGACTGATTGGCATAAACCTTCAACTCATATGTCTGGCCTATACTCAACTGCAAATTTTTTCCATTCACAATCAGCTTTGGATTCTTTACTGTGATCTTAATTTTCTTGCTGTTTTTCTTGTATTTAACCGTTACAGTTACTTTTCCTGATTTTCTCGCTGTTATCTTTCCACTTTTTGATACCGAAGCAACTTTCCTGTTATTCACTGAATACTTGCATGCTCTGGTAACGTCCCTATTTCCATACGTCACTTTAAGCTGTGACGTATTATTCTGATCATCCAGTACATAAATCGTAGATTTAGCTCCAGACACCTTTAATGTTTTTCCTGCTGCATATACAGCTCCATTACTCATGGCAAATAAAAATACACACATAACAAAAAACATTGATAGTTTATAAATTCGTGTTCTCATCTTTCTACACCCTCTATTGTATTTTCACATTTCGTATCTGTTCAGTATTTCTTCTATTCTGTCAGCTGGTCATATATATATTGACAGGCATCACTTTCCGAATCAAAAAACCTATTTGTTGTTTTTACCCCTCTTTCCAAATAGTAAACCTGCCATTTATCATCCGATTTTTTCAGACAGAAGCGTTCATCCGTTCTCCCCTTTTCATCTAAGTTGTACAACCACTCCGGTACCCTGGCTATTTGCAGCTTTTTTGATAAATTCTCACGATTCAACACATTACTCTTATCCACGCACATATTCCTCCTTCTTTGGTGTCAGAGGAAATAAGCCAACTGGATCTCATTCATTTATCATTTGTTCCAGATGAGATACCTTTCTTTGTTTTTTCATTCTCTCTAACAATTTTTCTCTATACGGTATGATTTCAGCAATTTCTAACGGTGACTTCCCCCAGGCATTTTTATGATCAATAACAACATTATTCTTTGCAAACCAAATTTCATATAGCGGTTCTAACTCTTCATCTGTATATTTCAAATTAATTATATACTGTAACGGAACCAGTCCTTTTTTATCTATTTGATTAATATTTGCTCCATCATCAATTAATCTTTTGCATAATTCTATAGTCTGTTTAAGATTATGGTTTGTTCTTGATAATAATACATGTAATACATTTTCATTTTCCTCGTTCAATCCACTAACATCGATTCCTTTATCAAGTAAAAAAGAACTTATTGAATAGCGACTGTCTGCATCATTATTTGCCAATGAATAAAATAATAATGATTTTCCATTATATAATTTTCTTTCATCTCCCACCTTATAATTCAATGTAAAATCATTATACTTTTTTATGTATGCAATTAAATCAATATCTAACCTCACAAATTTATTCTATCCATTTTACCATATTCTTCTTTTATCATCCACGCATAAATATAACAAACCCGGTCATTACACATAAATCGATGTGCAATGACCGAGTTAAGAACTTACATGTAGTTATAATAATTTTTTATCTCTACTTCACCATACGGACTTAGCTTTCTTTCAATATTTTTCGTGCAGTTGCCTCATCTACGTCTAACTTTCTGCATAAAAATTCTATAACCGCATCTTCTTCCAGATGAAATTCCCTGCTCATCTGGAGTATTGTTTCCTCCCGCCCTTTTTGTAGTCCGGCTTCTTGTCCAGCCTGCCAGCCTCCTTCGTATTCTGCTTCCCGAAGTTTTCTTTCTTCCTCTTCTTTGTTATATTCAAATATACTCACCGCTTCAACCTCTGCCCGATTCTGACGAAGGAATTCTTCCAGTATTCCTTCCTCTATACATTCCTTTACCGCACGATGTACTGCCTCATCAAGCCCCATCCTTGCTGTATACTTTCTCACTCTTGCTACATATTCAGCATATTCTTTTAATGACTGACACTGCTCCAGCAGTTTCCTGTTATGGCCTTTATTAATATTCAATGTCTGTACTTTTAATCCCAGATCCGGCTCACCGGTCAGATTCTCAAATGCGAATGACAGATATTCTATCCGGCTGTCCTCCATCTCTTTCGAACCGTTATAAAAAACCAGAAACTTCGGTGCCGGGATCTTCTGCTGCACGGATGAATACAGTGACCTTC